>ERZ791875.1238-NODE-1238-length-18254-cov-7.963350_pt1 | contig 18254 bp, 17 predicted proteins | sample MGYA00510278_ERZ791875 | MGnify/ENA primary metagenome ERZ791875 (study PRJEB30046, sample SAMN00792078) | human gut metagenome | study: EMG produced TPA metagenomics assembly of the A metagenome-wide association study of gut microbiota in type 2...
AGCTCCCCGGCCGCCAGCGCCGCGAGCAGCCCTGCGGCGGCGAGGGCCGCAACGAACGAATAGGTCTCGAAAAGCGTATCCATTACAGTTGTCGGTTCAAATCGTTGGCGACCTTGGCCCGCAGCCTCTGCAGGCTCAAGGGAAAGGTCATGTACTGGTCGACGCCGCACTCCAGCAGACTCAAGACCGTCTGCTCGGACTGCTGCCACGACACCACATAAAACAGCGGCCGCCGGAGTCCCGCGGGACGCACCTCGCGCACCACGTCGCGACCGCACAAAAAAGGGGCCACATGCAGCACAATCACCACGTCGAACAGGATGCGGCGGCACATCCGCTCCATCTCCGCGGCATCGGAGGCGCTGCGCACCTCGGCCCGCAGGCCCGAAAGCGACAGCCGCACCACATCCCTCATAAATATGTCGTCCGAAACAATCAGTATCCTGTACATAGGTGCCCGCCGGCCCGTGCCGGCGCCGAAATCGGGCCCAAAACCATGCCAGAGCCGTACGGGTCGAAAAAAATTTACCGCTTCTGTTGTTTATAAGATAAATATGCGTATATTTGCACTCCGAATTATGTTCAAATACATATATCGAATTAAATGTACGTTATAGTAGAGATTGCAGGTCAGCAATTTAAAGCTGAAAAAGGTCGGAAACTTTATGTTCACCGTCTTCAGGGCGAAGAAAATTCGTCCGTAAGTTTCGACAAAGTCCTGCTCACAGACAACGACGGTCAGGTCAAAGTAGGTGCACCTGTAGTGAAAGGCGCCTCGGTGAAGTGCAAGATTCTGAAGCACCTGAAAGACGACAAGGTCCTGGTGTTCAAGAAGAAGCGCAGAACGGGATATCAGAAGTGCAACGGCCACCGTCAGTATCTGACGCAGGTCCTTGTAGAGGAGATTGTTGCATAAACCTTTAAAACTGAAGAGAAATGGCACACAAGAAAGGTGTAGGTAGTTCGAAGAACGGCCGTGAGTCGGAAAGCAAGCGGCTCGGCGTCAAACTGTTCGGAGGCCAGTTCGCAAAGGCGGGCAACATCATCGTTCGTCAGCGCGGCACGGTTCACAACCCCGGTGAGAACGTGGGTATCGGTAAAGACCACACGCTCTTCGCACTTGTCGACGGTACCGTCGAATTCTGCAAGAAAGGCGAAGGCAAATCGTATGTGAGCGTAACTCCGCTGAGCGAGTAAGCGTTCCGATAGCAACACAAAAAAGCGACCTTTTCGAAGGTCGCTTTTTTTATACCCCTGCCGCCGGAGCAGGACCGCCCGCACACGCAGAACCCCGTCCCCGCCATACTGTTTTTCGCGAGAAGGCCCACCGCCCCGCCGCCTGTAGCGATGACACCTGCCTTCCATTACCCGCCGCAATGACACCTGCCACCCCGCGCCGCCGGAACGAACGCGAACGCGGGAAGCAGGGAAACAAGGTGAGGCAGGAAGGGGGGGGGCAATAAGAAACAGAAAGCAGAGAACAGCAACGTAGAAAACAGGTCGCAAAGATATTACCCGCGTCACAGCAGCAGGCCCCGGCAGCGGTTTCCGGAAAAAATACGGGAGGCGAACAGCAAAAAACGCCAGGGAACTGCGCAAACAAAAATAAGCAGGATGCGGAATCCTGCTTATTTCATTTCCGGAAACGGAACGGGGTTACTTCTTCGCGGCCTCTTTTTCGACGGCCTTGAATACGGCCAGCGTCTTGTGGTCGTCGAAGAGCGTCAGCACGCTGCCCTTGATTTCGAAACGGTCGACTTCGTCGAGCATCTTGACGAACGCATCCTCGTACTGCATATCGGGACAAGCCATCCGGGTCATACCCATATTCTCGAACTCCAGCTCCTTGCCTTTCAGCTCATACTTGCCGAAGAAGCGGTTGCAGTTCGTACGCCCGGCGACCATCGTATCGGCAGCGTTGAATTCGAGGGTGAAGAAATCGGCCTCCTTGTCGATAGCCGCAGCGGGGATAGCCTCCATTTTGGAGAGTTTCCAGGTCGTGCCTTCGAGCGTCTTGTCCTGGCCGGCGCTTCCGCAGGCGGCCGTCATCACGAGCAGCGCAGCGGCTGCAAAATACTTTTTCATATCGTATAAATAATTAATATATAGTTCTGCACATGCAAAAACCGCACAAAACCCGTGCGCAACCGAAAAATTACGCGTTTATCCGAACAACTCGTTGAGCACGGCGGCCAACCGGTAGCCGGCTTTCAGTATCTGCTCCTCGGCAAAGGGATGCACCGTGTTGAGCAGGTCGCGGGCCTCGTCCTTCGAGAATTTCTGGTCGGGTTTGATCCACTCGTAGATTACGCGGCAGTCGCGGGCGCTCTGCCCGAGCCAGTCGCGGGGCGTGCCCGCAGTGATTTGGCGAATCTCCTTTTTCGTACGGCGATCGAGCTGGTGGCAGTATTCCATATATCCCCAGCGGTGGTTCAGGTCGAGCACGCCGCTGTCCCAGAAACTGTGGAATTCGCAGGGTCGGCCGTTCAGGTCGAACTTGAAATTCCTGTACCACGGCAGCTTCACGTGCACGGGGCAGTGCATATCCCCCACCAGATGCACGAGGTATTTGATCGACACCAGCACCGTCGAATCGTCCTGGTTGCGGTAATCCTTCAGTTTGGCCATCGCCTCCTCGATGCACTGCACGGCATCGCCTTTCGCGTTGGGCACGTACTTCCCGTCGGCATCCACCTTGTCGCCATGCCAGCCCGAGGTCATCTTATAAGCCGGGGTGTGACGGTACGCGTCCATCCACGAAGCGTAGTAAACGATCGAACGGCCGTCGAGGTACTTTTCGATGTTCTTCTTCGCCTTGGGAGTCAGGTGGCGCTCGGCGATATAGGCAATGGCGTCGTGGCCCGACTTGCCCCAGGCGAAAGCAGAGCCGCACCAGCACAGCAGTACGGCAGTGAGCAGGAGGAAATTTTTCTTCATCATCTGTTTAGCGGTTGGTTATACGAACAAATATAGACAATATAATCCGAATACGCAACAAAAAGCAAATAACCAATCGCTAAAAAGAAAAATCCGGACAGTCGTTTGCTGTCCGGATAATCTTTTCGGATTGTGCGTTACGCCACTTTCTTCAGGCGGAAAGCGATCTCCAGCTCCGAAGTTCCGTCGATCAGCTTCGTAATCATGTCGGCCACGTCGATGCCGCCGAGGGTCGACGGATCGAGGAAAGCACCCAGCAACTCCGTGAGCAGCTTTTTGTAAGGCAGAATCATCGCCCGGTCGACATAGATTTTCACGACGCCGTTTTCGAGCGTGTATTTCAGCGGCAGCGCATAGTACTCCTCCGTCGAAACGATGTTCAGCCCCTTGTACTGCGCCAGCAGCTCCTCGATGATTACCGACAAATCGCCGACACCCAGGTCCGCACCGGCGGTTTTCAGGAACTCCTTGCTTACGGCGAAGAAGAGCTTTCCGTTCTCGGTATAGTAGCTCAAAGCGCCGGCCGGCAGGATTTCGTCGGTTTCGGTTCCGGGGAAAGTATGGATAGCCGGATCGAACTTGACGCCCTGGGAGCTAATCAGGTCGCCGAGGATATTGTCGGAGAAAATCGGCGTACGGTATTGCGCCCCGAACGAACCGTCGTTTTTCAGGTCGATACCGACCAGCCCTTCCTTTACGAAATGGCTGGCGATACCCTCGACGAAAGGCAGGACATCGTTCATTCCCATCGGCAGGGAACCCGCGGGAAGCTCCAGCATGAACGAACCGTCGACAGTAGGAATATTGTTCGGATCGGCCCAGGTCGGCGTCAGGGTAAAATACATTTTATTAAAATCATCCCCGGTGGCCGTCGGCACTTCGATATAGGTGGGGACATAGCTTCCGATCAGCTCGGATTTGAATTTCGGGCCCTTGTCCTCACCGTCGTCGCACGAAGCGAACGAAACAAGTGCAGCAAAAGCGGCCGCAAGGATTGCGGATTTGTGCAAAAGATTTTTCATAAACAGAATAATAGTTGAATTCAAGTGGTTACAAAATTACCCTGCCTGTTAATCAAGAGCAAATAAATTCACTCGGGGGGGGGATTTTGAAAACGGACAGGCGTTTTTTCATCACGAACCCGTTTTTCGCCGCAACAAACGGCCGCCATCCGCCGCGCCGTACGAAAAAGGGGCCGCGGCATAATGCCGCGGCCCCTCGCTACAAAATATAACAGGTGTTTCTAATACTCCATCTTCGCCATGCGCTGGTAGCTGTTGTAACGCCACTTGGCATTCTCCTCGGCGGCAGCGAACAGTTCGTCGGCCTCTGCCGGGAACGACTTCTTGAGCGAGGTATAGCGCACCTCCTTCATCAGGAAGTCGCGGAACTTCGACCAGTCGGGCTCCTTCGAGTCCATCACGAACGGATTCTTGCCCTGCTCCTCGAGCATCGGGTTGTAGTGCCACAGGTGCCAGTAGCCGCAGGCCACGGCCTCCTTGCCCACGGTCTGCGTGCGCGTCATGCCGCCCTTGATGCCGTGGTTGATACACGGGGCGTAGGCAATCACGAGCGACGGCCCGGGATAAGCCTCGGCCTCTTTGAGCACGTTGAACAGCTGCATCTGGGAAGCACCGATGGAAACCTGCGCCACGTATACGTAACCGTAAGTCATGGCGATGGCGCCGAGGTCTTTCTTGCGGATGCGCTTGCCGGCCGATGCGAACTTGGCGACAGCGCCCACGGGCGTCGATTTCGACGACTGGCCGCCGGTGTTCGAGTAGACCTCGGTATCGACGACGAGGATGTTGACGTCGGCACCCGATGCGAGCACATGGTCTACGCCGCCGAAACCGATGTCATAGCCCCAGCCGTCGCCGCCGATAATCCACTGCGACTTCTTCACGAGCCAGTCCTTATGCTCGAGTATCTTCTTGCAGTAGTCGCAGCCGCAGGCCTCCATCATCGGGACGAGGCGTGCCGTGACTTCGGCCGACTTGACCGACGAACCGCGTGCCGCAATCCACTCCTGCATGACGCCTTTCAGCTCATCGGAGCACTTCGTGCAGTTGGCTATCGCCTGCTCCATCGCCTCCTGGATACGGTCGCGGAGCTTCTCGACGCCGACATGCATGCCCAGGCCGAACTCGGCGTTGTCCTCGAACAGCGAGTTCGCCCACGCCGGGCCCTGGCCCTTGTCGTTGGTGCAGTACGGGGTCGAGGGTGCCGAACCCGAGTAAATCGAGGTGCAGCCCGTGGCGTTGGCGACCATCATCTTGTCGCCGAACAACTGCGAAATCGCCTTGATATAGGGGGTCTCGCCGCAACCGGCGCAGGCACCCGAGAACTCGAACAGCGGCTGTGCGAACTGGAGGTTCTTCACCGACTTGGTCTTGTCCACGACCTGCTTGTAACCGATATGCCTGGTAATATAGTCCCAGTTCTTCTGCTGGGGCATCTGCGACTCGAGCGGTTTCATCACCAGCGCCTTCTCCTTGGCCGGGCAGACGTCGACGCAGTTCGAGCAGCCCGTACAGTCGAGCGGCGAAATCTGGATGCGGAACTTGTACTCCTTGGTTTCGCCCAGTCCCTGTTTCCACTCCACGCCCGAAGCGGCGGCCTCGGCCTCCGTCGCGAGGAACGGACGAATCACGGCGTGCGGGCAGACATAGGCGCACTGGTTGCACTGGATACAGTTTTCGATTTTCCACTCGGGAACGTTCACGGCAATACCGCGCTTCTCGTAAGCGGCCGTACCGTTCTCCCACGTGCCGTCCTCACGGCCGGTGAAAGCCGATACGGGCAGGTCGTCGCCTTTCAGTCCGTTGATCGGCTCGACGATTTTGCGCACGAACTCGGGATACGAAGCCTCCGAAACGTGTGCGAAGCCTTTGTCCTCGATAGCGGCCCATTCGGCGGGCACCTCGATTTTCTCGACGGCATCGCCGCCGGCGTCCACGGCCGCGTAGTTCATGTTGACGATGTCCTCGCCCTTCTTGCCGTAGGATTTCAGGATGGCATGCTTCATCTCCTCGACAGCCTTGTCGAACGGAATGACGTTGGCAATCTTGAAGAACGCCGACTGCATGATGGTGTTCGTACGCGAACCCAGTCCCAACTCGGCGGCGATTTTCGTCGCGTTGATGATATAGAAGTTAATCTTGTTCTTGGCCAGGTAAGCCTTCATGTGGTCGGGCAGCGTGGCGCAGGTGGTAGCCGCGTCGTGCACCGAGTTGAGCAGGAACGAACCGCCGGGTTTCAACCCCTTCAGCACGTCGTACTTGTCGACGTAGGAAGGTACGTGGCAGGCCACGAAGTCGGGTGTGGTAACCAGGTAGGGCGACGTAATGGGAAGGTCGCCGAAACGCAGGTGCGACGAGGTGTAGCCGCCCGATTTCTTCGAGTCGTACGAGAAATAGGCCTGGCAGTACTTGTTGGTCGTGCCGCCGATGATTTTAATCGAGTTCTTGTTGGCACCCACCGTACCGTCGGCGCCGAGGCCGAAGAAGAGCGCCTCGAACGTGCCCGGTTTAGCCAGCGAAATCTCCTCGCCGACGGGCAGCGAGCGGAACGTCACATCGTCCACGATACCTACCGTGAACTGGTTCTTGGGCTCGTTGGCCGCGAGGTTCGCGAAGACGGCCAGCATCTGCGCCGGCGTGGTGTCTTTCGACGAAAGGCCGTAACGGCCGCCGATAATCAGCGGTTTGCGCTCGGCCGGAATCTCCCGGCAGTTGGCGAAAGCCTCGACAACATCCAGGTAGAGCGGGTCGCCGTTGGCTCCGGGCTCTTTCGTGCGATCCAGGACACAAATGCGCTTTACGGTTTCGGGCAGCACCTGGCCGAGGTACTTCACCGAGAACGGACGGTAGAGGTGCACCGTCACCACGCCCACTTTCCCGCCTTTGGCGTTCAGGTAGTCGACCGTCTCCTTGAGGGTTTCGGTCACCGAACCCATCGCAACCACGACGTGCTCGGCATCCGCGGCGCCGTAATATACGAACGGCTTGTACTCGCGGCCGGTGATTTCCGAAATCTGCTTCATGGCGTCGGCGACCATGTCGGGCACTGCGTCGTAGAAGCGGTTGGCGGCTTCGCGGGTCTGGAAATAGATGTCGGGGTTCTGGGCCGTACCGCGGGTCACGGGATGCTCGGGGTTGAGCGCACGCTGGCGGAACGCCTTGAGCGCATCGCGGTCGAGCATGGCGGTCAGGGCGGCCTCGTCGATCAGCTCGATTTTCTGAATCTCGTGCGAGGTGCGGAACCCGTCGAAGAAGTGCAGGAACGGCACGCGCGACTTGAGCGACACGATGTGCGCCACGCCCGCGAGATCCATCACCTCCTGTACGGACGAGGTGGCGAGCATCGCGAAGCCGGTCTGGCGCGTAGCCATGACGTCCTGGTGGTCGCCGAAAATCGACAGCGACTGTGCGGCCAGCGCACGCGCCGAAACGTGGAACACGCCCGGGAGCAGTTCGCCCGAAATCTTATACATGTTCGGGATCATCAGCAGCAGTCCCTGCGACGCGGTGAACGTCGAGGTCAGGGCACCGCTCTGCAGCGAGCCGTGCACGGCGCCTGCGGCGCCCGCCTCAGACTGCATCTCGACAACTTTCACCGTTTCGCCGAAAATATTTTTGCGCCCCTGCGCGGCCCACTCGTCCACGAGTTCGGCCATGGTCGAAGAAGGCGTGATGGGATAAATCGCTGCAACTTCCGAGAACATGTATGCAACATGCGCCGCAGCGTAATTACCATCACATGTGATAAATTTCTTTTCTGCCATTTTAGTTGAAATTTTATTTGATGATATTGTGTGTTTTCCTGAATCCGGAACAAAACGCGATGCAAATATAACAATTCCGGAGGAAAAAACAGTCCGTTTTTCTGACAAAAAATCCGGTTTTTTCACCAATCGGGATGTTAAAAAAATAACAGCGACACTTGTTATTTCATTAACAGCAAACCACGGAAAATCACCGAGTTGCCGAACTTGCTAACCGATAGGGCCTTACCCCGGCGGCACATGCCGGGCAGCAGGCGCAGCGTCCGGATTGCAGGCGCACCGCACCGGGTCATTGCACCCGGTTGCAAAACCGCTGCCGGAGTGAAAGAATTTTGGGGCGAAGCCCGGGCCGCATACCGTCGAAGGCCGGATAAAACAAAAAAACATTACCCGGCGAGCGCAGGCAGGCTCTCCCGGCAGCAGGCCGTCCCCGGTACGCAATACAGCCATTTGCATACATTTTTGGGGGGGGGCCGAAGCGGGCAATCGCGTTTCCCATCCCGAAACAGGCAAAATTCGGCTTTATATATAGGATGTTCGGGCGCGGCAATTGCAGTTCGGGAAAATTTTCCTACTTTTGTTCCGCACTACCCGTTCTTTACATATCATCGTACATAAACGATTGTATTGGGACCTTTAAAATCTGGAAAATTTTTTGCAATCCCGCAATACAGGTCGTACCCCGAAGGGTGCGTGCTGATTTGCAGGATATAGGCCCAACCAGAGCCTTAAAGGTTGCAAACTCGGCAGCACTCTTCCCGTTTTCCTGCCGAAGCAGTCATTCGCAGCGGCAGGATCCTGGATTCACAATCCCCAAACTTCATAGTCAAGAATCCATCTAAATAATGAGGCGTCACTAATTCTTCCTGCCGCTGCTTTTTTACTATCTTTGCACACATGATCGAATACAAGAAAAAAATACTGGACAACGGCCTGACGGTCGTCGTCAACCGCGACCGGGCTTCGAAACTCGCCGCCGTCAACATCCTCTACAAGGTCGGCGCGCGCAACGAGAACCCCGCGCGCACGGGCTTCGCCCACCTGTTCGAGCACCTGATGTTCCGCGGCACGCGCGACATCCCGAATTTCGACCTGCCCGTGCAGATGGCCTGCGGCGACAACAACGCCTTTACGAACAACGATTATACGGACTTCTACATCACCCTCCCGAAAGACAACGTCGAAACGGCCCTGTGGCTCGAAAGCGACCGCATGGAGGGGCTGGATATCACCCCCGAAAAACTCGAAACGGAGAAACGGGTGGTAATCGAGGAGTTCCGCCAGCGCTACCTCAACCAGCCCTACGGCGACCAGCCGATGCTGCTGCGCGCGCTGGCCTACCGGGTGCACCCCTACCGCTGGGCGACAATCGGGCTTACGCCCGACCACATCGCCGCGGCGACACTCGACGAGGTGCAGGCGTTCTACCGCGCCCACTACCACCCGTCCAACGCGATCCTGTCGATCTCGGCCGACCTCGACCAGGAGCGGATGCTCGACTTGGCCGAAAAGTGGTTCGCGCCGCTCGCAGACCGCACCGCCGCCCCGGCGGCGATTCCGCAGGAGCCGCAGCAGGAGGCGCCGCGCCGCGAGGAGGTCGTGCGCGACGTTCCGGCCACGACGCTTTCGCTGGCATTCCACATGGGCGGCCGCACCTCGCCCGACTTCTACACCGCCGATCTGGTGTCCGATCTCCTGTCGGGCGGCGACTCGTCGCGGCTCTACAAGCACCTCGTGCAGGAACAGCGCCTGCTGGCGTCGGTCAACGCCTATATCTCGGGCGACGTCGACCCCGGATTGTTCGTATTCACGGGGCAGCTCCTGCCCGAAACCACGCCCGAAGCAGCCGAAGCGGCTTTCCGCGCCGAAATCGAAGCGCTCCAAAACGTCCCGGCCTCCGATTACGAGGTCGAAAAGGTCAAAAACAAGTTCGAAGCCAACACGCTCTTCGGCGAACTGAACGTGATGAACAAGGCGATGAACCTCGGGTTCTACGAGATGCTCGGCGACCTGCCGCTCATCAACCGTGAAGTCGACGCCTACCGCGCCGTCACCACCGGCGACATCGCCGATTTCAGCCGCCGCGTGCTGCGGCCCGAAAACAGCTCCACACTCATCTACAAAGCGAAAAAATGACACAACCGCCTCTTATCATACCGTCGGCCGTAGAGGTCGCACAAGCCGAAAAGACCGTGCTGGCAAACGGCTCGGCACTCTACACGCTCGCCTCGGACGACTTCGAAGTGCTGCGCATCACGTTCGTTTTCCGCGCCGGCTCGGCCGTGCAGCAGGTCCCCTTTTCGGCCTCGACGGCGGCCAACATGCTCTCCGAGGGCACGCGCGACATGACGGCGCACCAAATCGCCGAGCGGCTCGACTACTACGGCTCCTATTACGACGTGAACATCGACCGCGACTACGCCTACATCAGTTTCTGTACGCTCTCGAAATTCTTCGACCAGACGCTCGCCGTAGCCCGGCAGGTGCTTCTCTGCCCGACCTTCCCCGAAGAGGAGCTGCGCACCTACTGCAACAAACGCAAACAGCGGCTGGCCGTCGAACGCACCAAAGTCGACGTCGAGGCCCGCGAGGCCTTCGCCCGGGCCCTGTTCGGCCCTGAACACCCCTACGGCATCTCGGCCCCGGAGGATGCGTACGACACCCTGACGCGTGCCGACGTGGCGGCCTTCTACGAAACCCATTACACCGCCGAAAACGGCTTCGTGGTGTGCAGCGGCCGTATCGGCGATTACGAACGGCAGGCCGTCGCCGCCCTCGCCGAACAACTGCCGCGACGCAAATCCGCCGCCGAAACCCCGTTTCCCGCCCCCGTCACGCAGCACGAAGCATTCGTCGAGCACCCCGGGGCCGTGCAGTCGTCGATCCGCATCGGACGCCTGCTCTTCCCGCGCCAGCATCCCGACTTCCTCGGCATGCAGGTCGTGGCATCGGCGCTGGGCGGCTATTTCGGCTCGCGCCTGATGCAGAACCTGCGCGAGGAGCACGGCTACACCTATGGCGTGGTGGCCGCGATGGTCAACTTCGAACGGGAGGGCTATTTCGCCGTCGCGGCGCAGGTCGGCACGGAAGTCACGCGGGAGGCCCTGCGCGAAATTTACGCGGAAATCGAACGGATGCGCACCGGGCCGCTGCCCGACGAAGAGTTCGCGCTGGTGAAGAACATCATGATCGGCGAGATGATGCGCATTCTCGACGGCCCGTTCGGCATCGCGGACGTCACCATCGAGAACATCCTCTGCGGCCGCGACCATACCGTCATCAACGAGAACATCGGCCGCATACGGGCCATGACGCCCGCCGACATACAGCACCTGGCACAGAAATACCTTGCCCGCGAGGATTTGGTGACGGTCGTAGCAGGAGCGCAGCGGCCATAGCCGCCCCTACCGCTGGCGGCAGGCGGAACACAGGCTCCGGAGGAGCAAGCCCAAAATAAAAGCACCGGGATTACCCGGTGCTTTTATTATATATCCTGTCCGGCCGACCGGGAAAAATGCAAGAGGAGCGCAGCGCCCCGTACCCGTTGCGGGCCTACACCCGGTTTCCGGCCACCCAGTTGGTCAGCTCCACGAAATCGGCGACCGAAAGCTGCTCGGCGCGCTGCGTGAAAAAAGGATGCTCGGCACCCCCGAAATTCCCGAACACCGACCGCAGGGAGTTGCGAATCATCTTGCGCCGCTGGCCGAAAGAGGCCTTCACCACCTTGATGAAAAGGGCTTCGTCGCAGCCGAGCCGCTCCACCCCGTTGCGGCGCAGGCGAATGACGGCGCTTTTGACCTTGGGCGGCGGGTTGAAGACCGTTTCGTTGACCGTAAACAGGTATTCGATGTCGTACCACGCCTGCAGCAGCACGCTCAAAATACCGTATTCTTTCGACCCGGGAGGCTCCGCGATTCGCACGGCGACCTCTTTCTGAATCATGCCCACGCACTCGGGCACCAAATCGCGGTTCTCGAGCACCTTGAAAAATATCTGCGAGGAGATATTGTACGGGAAATTGCCGATGATTTTCAGCCCCTCCGGAAAACGCTCGCGCAGGTTCAGCTTCAGGAAGTCGCCCTCGATCAGCCGCGGTGCGAACTCGGGGAAATGCGCATGCAGGTATTCGACGCTTTCGGCATCGATCTCCGCACCGTAGGTGGTTATATCGCTGCGTTTGAGCAGGAACTGCGTCAGCACGCCCATGCCGCACCCCACTTCCAGCACATCGCACGGCAACGCCGCGGTACCGCGGACCGACTCCCCGGCACCCGGCACCCGGCCTCCCGAGAGCGCGTCGCATATCTTGCGCGCAATATTGAGGTCGACCAGGAAATGCTGTCCCAGCGCCTTTTTGGCTCTTACTTCACTCATCTTCGTCTTTCAGTAATTCGTAACAACAGCCGTCCACGAACGCCCCGTTCTTGAAAAAAGCCCGGCGGAACGTCCCGACATGCCGGAACCCGGCTTTCGCCAGCACCCGCTGCGAAGCGGGATTGGTGGCATACACCGCGGCAAAGATACGAATTATCGGGGTATTTGCGAACATCCACTCCACAGCCCGCCCGACGGCCGCCGTCATAATGCCCCGGCCTCGGTAGCGGCTGCCGAGCCAGTAGCCGATTTCGGCGCCGAAGCGCTCGACGTCCGTCCCGGGCACGAACCCCACGCCGCCAACGGCCCTGCCGCCCACCACGACGGCGAAATCCACCGGGCACGACTTGCCGGCCGCCGCCGCGATGAACTCCCGGGCGTCGCCGAGGGTGTAGGGATGCGGAAAGAAATCGCGCACGTTATTCCACAGCGTGATGTCGTCGGCATTGGCCGCCAACGCCGCCGCATCCGCCGCGCGCCAGGTACGCAGCGTCAAAATTTCATCTTTGAATATTACCATTTCACAAACTTACCGGCCCACCGCCGGCCATAGATACGGACAAAGACCGCCGGGCAGGAACTAAAACCGTTATCCGGGAATAAAAACCGCCGGCCCGGAAAAGATGCCTCCGAAAACAAATAGCCGTTGCCCCGAAACCAAAACCGCTACCCCGGAAAAGATGCCTCCGGAAACAAATAGCCGCTGCCCGAAAGACAAAACCGCTACCCCGGAAATGAAAACCGTCGAAAAAATGCCTCTCCCAATAAAATGCGGGGGGGGGGCCGCTGCCCGGAAGACAAAACCGCTGCCCCGGAAATAAAACCGCCGGGCCGGCCAACAAAGACCGCCGGGCAGCAATGTCCGGCGGAAAGCAGTCAGCGTTTCGATTTGCGGGCCCTTTTCTTCTCCTGCCGCTCTTTCGCACGGCGCTCGAGCCGCATGCGGCGCTGCGTCATGCGGAACGTGTAGAGCAGCCCCACGAACCCGATCCCCAGCAGCGTGACCCAGAACCACACGGCAATGCCCCGTTCCATATACTCCAGGGCGTAGATTACGCCCGCTACCGCCACGATCATCATCACGAGGCGGACAACCTGCATTACATTGGTTTTCATGTCAGTCATTGTTTTGTCCTTTTTTACGGCGCGCATTCCGGGCCCCGGCGGCCATGATTCCCGCAGCGCAGACCAGCACGCACGGGACATACCAGATGTCCCTGCCGTCACAAGCCACTATCCGCCACAGGGAAACCGCAGCGCACAAGAGGAAAAACACGGACATAATCGTCTGGAAGCGCTGCAAAGCGGCCATAATCAGGGTATTTTGAATTTATTGACCTCGGCGAGGTGTTTGCGTTTGCGTTTGTGGCATTCGTTGTACACCATTCCCGCGCCGGCTACGACAAAAAGCATGGCTACGATGAGGTCGAAAACACAATTGCGGTTCGACATAGCCCAGAAGATGTTGACTCCGAGCCAGACGAGCGTCACGATGAGGAAAATCACGGCAACAGTAAAAGTCTTTTTGTTCATAGGCGTATCAGTTAAGTTGGTTTCAATCCCCGGAACAGTGACGCAACAGTCGCGGACGGCAAGTCGGTGCAGGGCGTCAGTTACCCTGCTCGCAGATAAACTTGATACGCACCAGGCGTATCTCCTCCTCCGTATAGTCGGCCCCCAGCTCTTCGATGGCCGCATCGAGCGAGTCGCTTTCGGCATCCTCCTTGAAATAGAGGTATATGTCCTCGATTTTATCCTCGTCCATAAACTCCTTGAGGTAGTACGAAATATCGAGTTTCGTACCCGAGTTGACGATTCCCTCGATTTCGGTCAGCAGTTCGTCGAAATCGAGGTCTTTGGCACGGGCGATGTCCTCGAAATCCATCTTCCGGTCGATGGACTGGATGATGAAAATCTTGTTGCCCGACTTGTTGCCGACCGATTTGACGATCATATCCTGCGGACGGATAATCTCCTTCTCCTCGACGTAGGCCTTGATGAGCTTGATGAACTCCTCGCCGAACTTGCGGGCCTTGCCCACGCCCACGCCGGTGATGTTCTGCATCTCCTCGACGGTTATCGGGTACTGCACGGCCATGTCCTCGAGCGACGGATCCTGGAAGATGACGAACGGCGGCAGCCCGTGCTGCTTGGCCACTTTCTTGCGCAAATCCTTGAGCATCGAGAACAACTCCTCGTCCGCCGCGCCGCCCTTGCCCATCGGGGCAACGGCCTCGGCCTCGCGCTCCTCCTCGTCGTAGTCGTGGTCGAGCGTCACCGTCACGGGGAAAGGCATGGCGATGTAGTTCTCGCCTTTCCTGTTCACCGAAATCAGTCCGTAGTTCTCGATGTTCTTGTCCACCAGGCCGAGGATGAGCGCCTGCCGCAGCACGGCGCCCCAGAAACGGGCATCGTGCTCGGCGCCCGCCCCGAACCACTTGCTTTTGTTGTGCCCGTAGCTCTTGATGAGCGCCGTATTCTTGCCCGTGAGCACGTTGATGAGGTAGTCGGCCTTGAACTTGTCGCCCAAATCGCGCAGCGCTTCGAGCGCCGTCTTGAGCGCCGCCCGGGCGTCGATCTTCGGACGGGGATTGCGGCAGTTGTCGCAGTTGCCGCAGTTCTCCTCCTTGTAATCCTCGCCGAAGTAGTGCAGCAGCGTCTTGCGGCGGCACATCGAACTCTCGGCGTAGGACACCGTTTCCAGCAGCAGCAACTTGCCGATCTCCTGCTCGGCGATGGGCTTGCCCTGCATGAACTTCTCGAGTTTCTGGATGTCCTTGTAGCTGTAAAAGGTCAGGCAATAGCCCTCGCCGCCGTCACGGCCGGCGCGGCCCGTTTCCTGGTAATATCCTTCGAGCGACTTGGGAATATCGTAGTGGATGACGTAACGTACGTCGGGCTTGTCGATACCCATGCCGAACGCAATCGTGGCGACGATCACGTCGACCCGCTCCATCAGGAAATCGTCCTGGTTGGCGGCGCGCGTCGACGCGTCCATGCCGGCATGGTAGGCCAGCGCCTTGATGCCGTTGGCCACCAGCAGTTCGGTGAGCTCCTCGACCTTCTTGCGGCTCAAACAGTAGATGATGCCGCTCTTGCCCTCGTTCTGCTTGATGAAGCGGATGATGTCGTGGTCGACGTTGTGCTTGGGCCGAATTTCGTAATAAAGGTTCGGGCGGTTGAACGACGACTTGAACACCGAGGCGTCGGACATGCCGAGGTTCTTCTGGATGTCCAGCTGCACCTTGGGCGTCGCGGTCGCAGTCAGGGCGATCAGCGGTGCAGCCCCGATTTCATTGATAATCGGACGGATGCGTCGGTACTCGGGACGGAAATCGTGCCCCCACTCCGAGATGCAGTGCGCCTCGTCGATGGCATAGAACGACACCTTTATCTTACGCAGGAACGCCACGTTGTCCTCCTTGGTGAGCGACTCGGGGGCGAAATAGAGCAGCTTGGTCTTTCCGGCCAGCACGTCGGCCCGCACCTGTGCCACGGCAGTCTTGTTGAGCGACGAATTGAGGAAATGGGCGATACCCGACTCGGCCGAAAAGGTGCGCATGGCGTCCACCTGGTTTTTCATCAGCGCAATCAGCGGCGAAATAACAATCGCCACGCCGTCCATAATCAGGGCGGGCAGCTGGTAACAGAGGGATTTCCCGCCGCCCGTCGGCATCAGCACAAACGTATCCTTACCATCCAACACGTTGCGGATCACTGCCTCCTGATTCCCTTTGAACGACGAAAAGCCGAAGTATTCCTTCAGCTTGTCGTGCAGCAGGGACGATTCATCTTGTTTCATTTCGCCGTTTATACTCTTAAAATCTGAAAATTCAATGTAAAGATAAAAAACTTTTCGGAAAAAAGCATAACTTTGTGAAAATTTTATAGCGAAAGAACGCAATGCGCCTATACACCAGCGAACTTGTCAAAAAATACAAAGCCCGCACCGTGGTCGACCACGTTTCGATCGACGTCAACCAGGGTGAGATCGTCGGACTGCTCGGCCCCAACGGAGCCGGCAAAACCACGACGTTCTACATGATCGTGGGACTTATCAAACCCAACGAGGGCCGCATTTTCCTCGAAAGCGACGAGGGGCAGGTCGCCGAGCTGACCAACGAGCCGGTTTACAAACGCGCCCAGATGGGCGTGGGCTACCTGGCGCAGGAGGCGTCGGTATTCCGCCGCCTGTCGGTCGAGGACAACCTGCGCGCCGTGCTCGAAATGACCGACTACTCGAAAGAGTACCAGGCCGAGCGCGTCGAATCGCTGATCGAGGAGTTCCGTCTGCAGAAAGTGCGCAAGAGCCTGGGCATCCAGCTCTCGGGCGGCGAGCGCCGCCGCACGGAAATCGCCCGCGCCGTGGCCATCAACCCCGCATTCATCCTGCTCGACGAGCCGTTCGCCGGCGTCGACCCCATTGCCGTGGAGGACATCCAGTCGATCGTGGCGACGCTCAAGCACAAGAATATCGGCGTCATCATCACCGACCACAACGTCGACGAAACGCTGGCCATCACCGACCGCACCTACCTGCTCTACGAGGGCAAGATACTCAAAACGGGTACGGCCGAGGAGCTTGCCGCCGACCCGATGGTTCGCAAAGTCTACCTGGGCCAGCATTTCGAGCTCAAGAAGAGCCACCAACTGACGCAGGACATGAAGAACCGCAAAGCACAACAGGAGTAAAAACGAAAATCGGAAATACAGGGGTGCCGGAGCGAACGGCGCCCCGTTTAAACATATAACCTACACAATGGATAAGACGGTTCCATTGGGCCGCGTTAAAGGCACGCTGACGCCGCCCTGTTCGAAAAGTTACGCACAGCGTGCCCTGGCAGCATCGCTTCTCTGCGAAGAAGTTTCGGTGCTGCGCCATCTCGAATTCTGCGACGACACGCGTTCGGCGCTCAAATGCATCGAAACGCTCGGCGCCCGGGTCAAACAGGTCGACGCCGACTCGCTCTCCATCGAGGGCGGGCTGCACCCCGGAGGGCGTGTGCTCCATGTCGGCGAATCGGGCCTGGCAACGCGCCTGTTCACCCCCATCGCTTCGCTTTGCAGCACCCCCATCACCATCGAGGGCCGCGGCACGCTGCTCCGGCGCCCGATGGAGATGATGACAGGGCCGCTGCGGGAACTGGGCGTACGGGTGCGCGACAACGACGGCTACCTGCCGTTCGAGGTCTGCGGCCCGATCCAGGGCGGAGAAATCGGGGTCGACGGCTCCGTATCGTCGCAGTTCATCACGGGACTGCTGCTGTCGCTCCCGCTGGCAAAACGCGACACCACGCTCCATGTGCACAGCGCCGTTTCCACACCTTATTTAGATATGACGGTGGACACCGCGTCGCGTTTCGGCGTGGAAATCTGCCACAACGACTACAAGGAGTTCTACATCGAGGGCAACCAGCGCTACCGCTCCGCCTATTTCAGCATCGAGGGCGACTGGAGCGCCGCGGCGATGCTGCTGGTCGCGGGGGCCATCGCCGGCGAAGTCACCGTCCGCAACGTTTCGATGCTCTCGAAACAGGCCGACACGGCCATCTGCACGGCACTCGTGCGGGCCGGTGCCGCGGTCATCAACGAGGAGGATTCCGTAACGGCGGCGCACCGCCCGCTGCAGGCTTTCGAGTTCGACGCCACGAACTGCCCCGATTTGTTCCCGGCACTCGCCGCGCTCGCCGCAGCGGCCGACGGCGTCAGCGTCATACGGGGCACCTCGCGGCTCGAATACAAGGAGTGCAACCGCGCGGTGGCAATCCGCGACGAATACGCCAAAGTGGGCATCGAAGTCGACACCTCGGAGGAGGACATCATGAAAATCCGCGGCGGGAACGTCCGCGGAGCCCGCGTTTCGAGCCACGGCGACCACCGCATGGCCATGTCGATGGCCGTCACGGCGCTGCGCAGCGACTCACAGATTACAATCGAGGGCGCCGAGTGCGTGGCCAAAAGCTACCCCGGTTTCTTCGAAGACCTTGCACGAATCAGCATTTAAACGCCATGAACATTTTCGGTCACAACTTCAGGCTTGCCATCTGGGGCGAGTCGCACGGCCCGCAGATCGGCATCTCGATCGACGGCGTTCCCGCAGGCATCCCGCTCGCGGCGGAAGATTTCGAAGCAGACCTCGCACGCCGCCGCAGCGGCG
>ERZ791875.1243-NODE-1243-length-18151-cov-2.575265_pt1 | contig 18151 bp, 15 predicted proteins | sample MGYA00510278_ERZ791875 | MGnify/ENA primary metagenome ERZ791875 (study PRJEB30046, sample SAMN00792078) | human gut metagenome | study: EMG produced TPA metagenomics assembly of the A metagenome-wide association study of gut microbiota in type 2...
GGGCGTCGAGATGATGAGGATCTCGCGGATGCCCGCCATCATGAGCACCGACAGCGGGTAGTAGATCATCGGCTTGTCGTACACCGGAAGCAGCTGCTTCGACGTCACCGTGGTGAGCGGGTACAGGCGCGTGCCGCTGCCTCCAGCAAGTATTATGCCCTTCATGTAGATCTCTCCTTTGCTGCCGCAGAAAAGTTCATTGTAATACAATACGCTGCCACTGCTAGCTTGCTCCAGGAAAAGTATGAAAGACACCGGCCTCATAGCTTGAGGGGCAAAACCTGCCTCATCTTAATCTTTATGGGGAAGACGGAAATAGTACGATCCCGGCTCGCTACGGCTCAGATTAATGTTGAGGTACGGGTCACCTGCGGCATAGTACTCGGCCCATCTATCGTTCATATAGGCGATCTCCCTCAGGAACCGAGTCACCTTCTCAGCCGTATCCTCAGATCCCCGCGACAAAGACTCGTAGTGGTACAACTCCACCTCAGGAGTGTACACGACCAGATAGTCGAGCTCTCGCAGCTTGAGGCAATAATCAAGATCGTTGAACGCAACCGCGAGATCCTCCGTCATACCGCCCACCTGCTCGAAGGCGCTGCGCTTCGTCATCATGCATGCAGCGGTGACGGCGCTCAGGTCCTGCTGCGCGTCGTTGAGGGCGAAATACCCCGCATCGCTTCGCGGAAGCGACTGGTGCAGACAGGCGGCAACGGAGGGGGCTATGCCAATGCCCGCATGCTGGATGGTGTCATCGGGGTAGTACAGCTTCACACCGACCGCACCCACGTCCTGCCGAGCGCACAGTCCCAGCATCGTCTCGATCCAATCGGGCGTGATGACCTCCGTATCGTTGTTCAAGAGGATGCAATACTCCCCCTTCGCAGCTTCGACGCCCTGGTTGATGATCTTCGAGAAGTTGAAGGGACCGTCGAAGAACACGCATCGCACGCGCGCATCCTTTGCGACCTCTTCGTAATAGGCGAACGTTTCCACCTCGGTGCTGTTGTTTTCGACGATGACGATCTCGTACGCATCGTAAGTTGACTTGTCCAGGATGGAGTCTACGCACTGCCTGAGCACGGACAGGCTGTCCTTGTTGGGAATGACGATCGACACCAGCGGCTCGTCCTCCGGAACACGGTACCTAACCCGATACGTTGCAGGCCTTCTCGCCTGATCGACCGTCGCCGAAAGGCCGAGTCGGCTCAAGTGGTTCTCGACAGCACGGATGCCGGCAAGCGTGGCGTAGGGTTTGCTGTCCTCGATGCCGCCCGCCGTCGATCCTGCGCTCACGCGCCAATGATACAGAATCTTCGGCACGTGATGGATATGCCGAGCGCATTCGCTCACTCTCAGGGTCAGGTCATGGTCCTGGGCCCCATCGCATGCCGGATCCAACAGGCCGACCTGGTCGAGCACACCGCGTCGCACCGTGAGCATATGACAGATGTAGTTGTTGTTCCGCAGCAGGTCAAGGTTGAAATCGGGCTTGAAGAACGGATCGAAGTGCCGCCCGTCCTCCCCCTTCTTGTCCTCGTCGCAGTACAGCAAGTCCGTATCGGGATGCTCGAGCACGGCGAGTGCGTATTCGTAGAGGAGGTCGGGCTCTATCAGGTCGTCGTGATCGAAGAAGCACACGAAATCGCCCGATGCGGCAGCGATGCCGGCGTTCGAGTTCGCCGATATCCCTCCGTTCTCCTCAAGAGCCACGACCTTGACCCGTTCGTCGGAGCGGCTCGCCGCTCGAACCGCTCCGGCAAGCTCCTCGTCTTCAGGGCTGGCGTTGACCAAGATCAGCTCCCACCGGGCGTACGTCTGCGCCCGAACCGACTGCACCATCTCGTCGAAGAACCTGCGCGGGGTCTTGTACAGGGGAACCACGATGCTGAAAACAGGGGCGCCCTCCAACGCCGTCTCGCGCTGCACGCGAAGCACGGCCTCGTCGGCGCGATGTTTCTCGAACCACGCAGGGTAGCGGGAATCGATCTGAGCGTTCCTGGTCAATGCGCCGAAATCCTCCAACATGCAACCGAGCAGCCACGCTTCGAGGACGCTGAACCGCGTCGCGGAAGAATCGGCCGCATCGCGGATCTCGAAGCAGTAGTTCTCAAGCGACTTGGGAACGCTGATGGAAACCGGGATGCAGGCGTACGAGAACCCGGATCCCTTGACGGGCTTCACGACCGACCCTCCGCAGCGCACGACTCCGACATCGACGCTCCTACCGTCGGTGCCGATGCAGGTTATCGACAGATCCTCAGGAGAGGAGACTCCCGAAACGACCAGCGCCGCTCGCACGAGGAAGCGATCGGCATCGGGAACCGCCGCGACGAACTCCAGATGGTTTTCGGTGAAGCGAAACGTCCCGTCGTAGTTGCGGATGACGTCGACAAGCTCTCGGTCGAAGCGGTAGCGGAACCGCGATTCCCACTTCGCCCTCCGAGCCGAGAGCTTCTTTCTGAACGCTCCCCTTACGGCACCCGAAGAATCAACCTCCTCGACGACGAGCGCTTGGTCGAAGTCGACGACGGGCAGCGCCGCGATGCGCAACCCGTTTTCCTCGTACGTGTCGCATGGCAATCGGCCGACCGCCTCGCCCTCCGAGCGAAACCGCACGACGCAAGCATCATCGACCGAGGAAATGCGCAAGGCGACAAATATCTTCCCATGCCCGCGGCACAAGCCGCAATACGAAACCTGCATGAACACGCCTTCCTAGAATACAGCAAACCAAGACAAAACCGTCGAGCCCGAGCCGCTCAACCAGTCGCTACACCCCCACGGCAACGGAGAAGGTGCGAACAAGGTACATCGCGTTGACAGCGATCATGATATAGACGAACCCCATGCCAAGAGGGATATCGATACTCATATGTTTACTTCGCATCGCCAACGCGGCCATGGGAAGCAGCGGGAGGAAGTAACGCCCCTGCACGCCCTGCACGACGCTTTCGCTGGTGAACGTCCACCCGATCAGCATCGAAAGTATCACGCCCAAACCCCCGGCCAAGGCCAAACCTCCACACAAAACCCTGTGCGCACCAGGAATGACGACGTTGTCGCCTTCGGAGCGTTGCGCTGACAAGACCACGATGAACAGCAGGGCTACCGTGATGTAGAGCGGTGCCTTGAGATCGACTTGGAACCAAGCAAGGGACCCGCCGACGAGGGTATCCAGGTAGAAAGAACCTTGCACGTCGAACGTTCTGAGAAAAAGCAAGACCGTGTTCAAGGGATCCGAGACGAGCCCGGATAGGCTGTAGAACGTGCCGTATTCGTCGCCACGCGAGCCCTCGGCGGTCGACGATGACGCGACTCCCGCCATTTGCAGCAAGCCCGCAGCCCGAAACACGAGCAAGGAAAGCAGGGCGAATCCGATCGCGACGACCTTGAACCGCGCAGAAGCGGCAGCCGAGGAGAACCGCTTTCTCGGTATCAGGATGACGAGAAGCACGATGACCGTGTACACCACCTTGCACGGAGCAAGCAGAACCGCAACGACAACGATCCCCGCCTTTTCCCTTCGGCTCATAAGGCCCTCTCCGTACACGGCTCGCAAGCACATACCCGTCAACAGGAAGGCCAAACCCATGATTCCGGCATCGTACGAATAAGAAGACGCCAGATGCAGCGTCATGGGAAGAAGCCCTGCAACCATCATGGCGTTCTTGCCAACAGGGGTAATGCGAACGGCGAAATACGCCAACGCCGCAAACATCAGCAAATTGAAGAATCTTCCCAGATAGAACAGCGGAAAGCTTCCGAGATTGAGCAGCGTGGCCAACACGATGCCCAAAGCCGAGGGAAGCTTGATGTACGGAGGGTTCGCAGTCCAGTCGAACGAAGAGACGGGCTCGACAGCAACACGGGATGCGTCGTTCGCGAAAAAGGCGAACTGGTCTATGACCGAGCGGTACTTGTCGTATCCGAGAGCCCATGATTGAAGCATGCCGTCCAACAGAACCGAATCGTCTTCTCTCACCGGCAGGGAATCCACGGTGGGTCCTTGCAGCATGATGCAGTCCGCGAGCTTGTACGACGCCTCGAAATGATAGGTTTCGTCAGGAACGGTCCCCGGCGCGAAAACCACAGAATACAAGAGGCCGCAGCTTATCAAACCCACCAAGAACGCCATTTCAACCTGATGGCGCACCCTCGATTCAAGCGTCCGTATCAACAGGTACGCCAGCGCGGCGATAACGACGGAAACACCGGAAAAAGTAAGGGCGAGCCCCGAATCGCTGAACGAGTAGCAGTACAAGGCATGGATCATCATGACCGCAACGACGGCGATCAAAATCATATCGACCCTGTGCCTGTGCAAAACCTCGAGAAATCCCTTTTGCATAACTTGTTTGGCGGAAGCGATCCGCACCTCTCCTGTCGATCGAACCATAGCGCAGACGAGCAAAACCACTCGCATTGCAGAGCATCAAGAATGTACAAGTGTAAGACATCAACGAACGAAGAACAAAAGTCATTTTCCAAGCAAAACAGAATGTGCGTATTAGCATGCCAGAAAGCCAAAAAGGCATCACAAGTGCTTGCCTTACACAGCATACGCAGGATCGAGCTCTTGCAGTTCACGGTAGGTATCGATCTCGATGATATCGTCGAACGAGCACTCACGGACGCGCACCTCATAGCTCTTTGAGAAATAACGCAGAGGTACCTCGTCCCAATAGCGCTCTTTGCCTCCCGGCATGGAATACGTCGCAGGAATGTCCGTCGCAAGCCGTTTGCCGTCTTCCGCACTCCAATACGACACGCCAAACATATGATGGCAATCCGTTCCGCCCACTGAAAGACCCGTGATCACCCCGCTGCGCGTATGGAAGCACCAATCATCAGTCACCTCGACGGGTACGCCAAGGTAATTTGAGGCGTACTGATACTTTGTAATGAGCTTCGGATTGTATAGCAGCAGATCCGACTCCAGCACATAGGCATTTGACAGGATATCCCCCGCAGCAAGGATGGACGAAATGTTGTTCGCTTCGTTATATAGAGGATTGTCGATGAACTTGACCATGGGATACTTGTACAGAAGCTGATCGAATTGCTCTGCCAGGTACCCCCGGACAATGAGGATATCTTCAATCCCAGCAGCCAGAACCGCATCAAGCAGGGAGTCTATGATGCGTTGCCCATGCACCCGGATCAGAGGCTTAGGGGTGTTGAGCGTAATAGGGACCAAACGAGACCCGAACCCAGCCGCAACCAGCACCGCCCTTTTAACACGGTAAGGATCGAGTGCTTCCAGCCCACAATCAGTAAGCACTCCGTCGCGAACCAAGCCCCGTTCGCGTAAAAGGGGCATAACACGATTAACCGTACCCACCGAAAGACCGGAAGCCGCAGCTATTTCACGCTGCGTTAGAGACTTGCACCTTTGCTCCTCAAGCGCGACTAAAATCTTGAATTCTTTCAAATCGAGCATGCCGTCTACATTCCTTCCCCATCGCCCTGCAACCTTGAAAACCGTTCTATGTTGCGCTACATGATAACCTTTTATATGTCTTGCGATCCGCTCCCTCAAACTCGGACCTCGCCTCTGCGGCTCACGAGCCGCTTCACTCCGACCGCCGAAACCTTCATGATGATATTAGCAATCAAAATTGTCAGCGAGACGAACGCCGCGCACTCGGTCAGGCGTTGCGCGTCCAAATCGGTGATGAGCAGAGCCAACGGCATGTCTAGCGTCGTAGCCAAAAAAGCAACCGCGGAAATAGTCACCATACAGTTCACGAAGAAGTACGAGAACATCTCGACGATCGTATCGGCGGTTTGGGGAACCAAGACATCCTTGAGAATGCTGATGCGCCCTATTCCCATGGAAGACCCCACAGCCTCCAGGTTCTCGTTCGCCTTGCCAAGGGCGTTGTAAGCCATCAGATAAGGTGATGCGAAAAAGTGCACCAGGTTGACTAGCACCAGGATGCCCAGCGTTCCGTACAAAAACGACCCGTTGAAGAACATCACGTACGAAACACCCAACACTATACCCGGAATGGCAAGGGTCGTGATGCATGCCAGATGCAGGATCCGTGCAAACCGTCCGCCCATGCGAGCCGTGACGTAAGCGGATGCATATGCGAGAACGGTTCCGACCGACGCTACGGCAAGAGCTATCTCAAGCGAGTTGATCAAGTACGCGCCCATGCCCATGTTCAGCGAGCGACCGATGTTATCGAAGGTGAAGGACATATCCACCGGGTATTTGCGCACAAACGAAACCAGCACGAACGACGCCAAAGGCAGCAACACGAACAATGACGTTGCCGCGCTAACCACATAACCCGCTGCATCACGAAGATGGCTGCTCGACAGCGAGAACCCTGTCGAAACGAACGACATCTTGCCTTTGTCGGCATTCAACATATCGACCACGAAAGCGATGACCGCAGGAATCAGCAGCACGAAACCCACGGCTATACCCGTGTCGAAGTTTAACAGACCGATGACCTCCTGATACATGAGCACAGGCAAAGTGATGGTCTTCCCTCCGACCATCAGGGGAACACCATAGTCGGTCACCACGAGCGTGAACGTGGCGAAAGCCGCCGATATCAGAGGCTTGCGCAGGTAAGGCAAGGTGATGCTGGTAAATTGATTGATCTTCGGAATGCCCAGAACCCGTGCGGCCTCGTATGCGGAAGCATCCTCGTACTTCATCACATCGTATATCAGCAAGAAAGCCGAGGGGAAGGAATAGAGCACCGATCCCAGCACGATGCCCCAGAACCCATAGATGGAAAAGCCTAACCCGAACAGATTGGTGAACACCCCGTTCGACCCAAGCAAGAACACAAGCCCCATACCGTGCGCGAGAGAGGGTATGAGCATGGGAAGCGTCATGACCACGGCCACTACCCCCTTGCCACGGATGTTCGTACGGCAAAGCACCCACGACATAACAAGCGCAAGCGGGACGGAAATGGCAGTCGCAGCCAGTGCAACGCCCAACGAGTTCATACACGCCGCTGCAAAGCGCTCGCTCCCAAACACCGACTGGGCTTCGGGGCTGAACAGGCCGGCGAACATCCCGAGCAGGGGAAGGACGGCCGCAAACAAGAAGAACAGGAACAGCGCCGCACGAACGACGGTTATCTTACCGAAAGCACGCATCTCGACCTACCTGCCCATGAAACGCGCCAGGGAATCCATCTTGATGCGCAGGTTGCGCACGACGAATTCCGACACGTAATCGTCGGCCGGATTCGCAATGATCTCCTCGGGATCGGCAAGCTGATGGATACGACCCCCTCCCATCACCATGATTCGATCCGACAACGCGAACGCTTCTTCCTGATCATGGGTGATGTAGATCATCGTGGTGCCGAATTCGCCCTGAATACGCTTGAGCTCGGCCCTCAACGACAGACGAGCTTCGACGTCGAGCGCGCTCATCGGCTCGTCGAATAGGATGATCTTCGGATTGAGCGCCAGCGTGCGGGCAATGCACACCCGCTGCTGCTGACCACCCGAAAGATCCCGAACCCCACGATCCATTAGGTCGATCAAGCCAATCTGTTCCAAAACGGAAGTCGCAATCGCACGACGATCACCACGCAGCTCCGGCTTGAATTTCAGCGCGTACTCAACGTTGCCCAAAACCGTCATGTTCTCAAACAACGCATAGTTCTGGAACACGATGCCCATGCCGCGGTCGTCCGGAGCCGCGCGCGTGATATCCCTGCCATCCAGAAGAATCATTCCTTCGTCAGGCTCCAACAATCCGATGAGGATGCGCAACGTCGTCGTCTTTCCGCATCCGGAAGGCCCCAGGATGGACAAGAACTCACCTTCACGCACATCGAAAGTGAGGTTGTGCAGCGTCTCTTTCCCATCAAAGCGCTTGACCAGGCCCCGCACGGAAAGCTTGGACGAATCTTCGCAAATCGAATCGGTCATCAGTACTTCCATTTCTCCAGCAATCTCTTCTTCTCATCGGGATCGGTTATGCCGTCATATCCGCATAGCGTATATCGCGTGGATAATGGTCTATCTCAGCCTTATAGTCCACAAGCACCTGATCGGGAACGTAGAGCGCGTTGTCGATGCGCACGCCCTCGGTGGACAACCACTCGAACACGTCTCTGACCGCAGGACGATCCCCGCGACCGGCCACCATACCCATTCCGTACACGGCCCATGGAGCGCCCTCCTCGAAGAACATGACCTCCAAATCGACTCCCTGGTTAATCTCGGAAACCGCCTGAAAGGTCATGCCCAGCCCTATAGCTGCCTCACCCTGAACCAGCGCGTTCACCGGACCGGAACCCGAAGAGGTGAACTGGTAGACGTTTTCCGCAAGTCGATCGAAATATGCGAAGGCCTCATCCTCGCCCCAGGCGTTCACAAGGCTTTTCAAAAAGTTGTAACCAGTGCCAGAGGAACGAGGGTTCGGCATGCACACTAAACCTCGGTACTTCGAATCCGTCAGCGATTCGTACGAATCGGGCGCGTCCAGCCCTCGGCGAGCAAGGCCCTCCCTGCTCACTGCGATGCAGGCACTCTCTCGGGCAAAAGGAAAGTACCTGCCGTCGGGATCCAGAAGATCAGAGCAATATCGGGAAGAGTCAAATCCAGATAGATCCTCCAGCTGATCGGAGATTTGCTCGATGTACCCGCCCTCAAGGTCGAGCACGATATCGGCCTCGGATCGGGATCCCTCCATTTTGAGTTTGGCAGCGCAGTTCCCGGTCGGAACGTAACGCAGCCGAATGTCGTACGAAGGAAACCTGCTCCGCAATGCGGTCAGCAGCGACTCGTTCCTCACACCTTCGGCACACGAGTAGATCACCACGGCGTTTCCCGCGAACGATTCGCACCCAGGGAGGGCAAGCAAGGCAAAACCGCCAACTGTCGCTAGCAGAAACGATCGGCGCGACATCAAGTGAAGCATCCGGCCCTCCCTTTCTCCCCATGCACGTGCGAAGGATTCAAGCCATCATTTTGTTCAAAACAAGAATAAAAGCGTATCGTGTGAACAATTTTGCAAATAACGCTACATAAGAACATCGTAGACTTTATCATTTTACCTGGATAGAAGCCACCAAAAAAGATATCTTCAAAAATATTGACGTACTATTATTGGAAGACAAGCCGGAAATTGAACAAAAAGAATTTTTGAACCGCTCTTAGCGAGATTCCTCTCTCAAACCCCGCCTCACCAAAGCGAGCAAGTAGAGTGCCATAACCAGAGCCCCTACCCCATAAGCCACGATCACGGTAAAGCTCACTCCGTTCATGCCGAATACGTGCACGAAGAATAATGTGATCGGCAGCGCAATAATAACGGAAACGACGTTCCCCACGAAACTGCCCCTAAAACACCGAAGCGCAACGAGCAGATCGTTGAAGAACCACACATAGGCCGAAACGATGGTGCTCGCTATGACGGGAATCAGCAAGTACGTGTAGGGCTCTATGCTCTGGCCGAAAATAAGCGTCAAGAGCCAAGAGCCCAGAAGCTCGAAACCGATGGCGCACACCGCGCCAACCACAGCGATGCCTCCGACCACCTTGCAAAACGTGACCGCCAGATCCTTAGCACGCTTTTCAGCGTACTGCTCCGAGAAAACGCTGAGCAAAGGATTGTATATATAGCTCGCCCCCATCTGAATGATGGCGACCGGAGCGGCTACTGAAGCATAAATGCCAAGCGCCGCCTCTCCTTGCGAAAACGACAAGAACTGGCGAGGAATCGAAGGCGCGGCCGCGCAAGCCACCGCCGCAACCACGATCGGGAGACAATACTTAAGGAGATGAAGAGTCTTCTTGCGAGAGATCTTGATCTTCAATGCTTCAAAACGACTTGAACGGGGAAAATCGTACAGAACGCCCACCAAAACGGTAACGATCGCCATCGAAGCAAGGGCGAACTCAAGACTCGCCGTGACGGCGAACACGGAGCAAAACGCCGCAAGCGTCAAGACGCCCTGGATGACAAGAGATTTGCCAATATAGTCCATGCGCTTGTTCACCTGATCGAGCCCATGAAGCACGTCGATCAGAAGCCCCACAATCTTGAATATCGCGTACAGGGCGATAGCGAGAAGCGCCGACCCCGGACAGGTCAGCGCAGCGTAGACGAGACAGCAAACCAAGGCAGCCGACGAAGTGATGATGCGAAACGCAAAGTACTCCCCCACTGTATTCTCGCGCTTCACATCGGAGACCTGATAGGTGTACATGCGATAGATGGCAAAAGGCGCGAAGATATTGTACACGGACATTGCGAGCGAAAGAGTGCCTGCAGCTTCGTATCCGCTTGAGAGGCGAACAACCAAAATGGTAATAAGCCATTGGCAAGCTAGGTAAGTAATAGACCCGAACGAGTTCCACAGCATGTTCTGCTTGATAGATAGAGGCTTCACCTCACGCTCGGATATCGATTCGCTGCTTTTGCGCCGGCCATCACCCATTCGGCTCTTCATCTTTCCAGTAGGCGCGGCAGAGATGAGGCAAACGCTCGGATTCGGGAGGAAGCGTCATGTAGTCTCCGAAGATAGCGGTCAGATTGGCATCGTAGTCGCGAGGCGCGAAGAACCGCTTGCCCTCGAACTCCAGCTCGACAGACTCGAGGATGGAGTACGGCATGCGCTCCCGCTCATTATACCCCCAGATGACCACCCCGACATCGCAGCCCTCCTCCATCGGCACCGAAGCCGCCACCTGATCGAGCTCCCTAGCAACAGCATAGATGTCTCTGCGACCTACCAAAGGCTTAAGCACCTTTTTCGCAAGCTTGCGCAAAGGCGTCGTCGCAATGTCGGTGTTCGCCACCACGACATCGTAGATGCGTTTCGTCCGGCGATTCGCCTCGAACAGGCTGTTGTCCTCAGGTAAGGCATCAAGCGGGAAAATGTCGACCCATACACCGGAGCTGTAACGCGAGTCAACGTATTCCTCGAATACGACGGTTCTCGTATCGACCACCTTGAAGAAGGGGTAGATCGAAGACTTATCCCGATACGACACCACCTGCAAGAAAGAATCGCGATGCTCCTCTTTAAATAGGTCGTAAAACTGCTCGTAGTCAGCGCGTGGGATGACGATATCGATATCGTCATCCCACGGAATAAAGCCCTTATGCCTCACAGCTCCGAGAAGCGTCCCTACGGCCAAATAGTACCTCAGACCGTGCTTTCGACAGAAAGCGTCAATGTCAACCATGATTTCTAGCTCGAGCTGCTTCATTTCCTCGAGAGCAATCTCTCGCATGGGATTCTCCTCGTTCAACGATATACGGTCTTGCACAGAAAGAAGGCCGGCAAATACGCGAGCGCAGCGATAAGCGGATAAGGGGCGCTTTTCACGCCGCCTTTCATGCCGCTCAATCGGCAACCGACCAGATATAGTATGGAATTGTAAAATTTCAAATACAGGGTATCCGAGTATTCAATGTACATCCGCTTGAGAATTCGATATCCAACGGGATTCTGCTTGGTGATCCTGCGAATATTGTACGTGTACCCATCCTTTAAGTACTCCCGCACGATAAGCACAGCGTCGACAATACCCAAGACGTACTCTTGGTCAATCTGATGATACACATAGGGCTCCGCCATAAACTTCTCGCCCTCTGCGACGAAAAAAGGGTAACGCCGCAGCACGTCGGTGCGATGGACGACAGCCGAATCCCCTTTATGCCCTTTCTTGTAGTACAGATCCCAAAAGGTAATGGTTCCGCTACTTTGCGGCATACCCGTTCCCAGCGGCGTGTTCTCATCGCGTCCGCACAACCCGACCAATCCGGCCACCGACGCGTCTGCCCGATAGGCTTCCCATGCATTCAAAATCGTTTCGACCGCGCTCGGAACCAGCACGTCATCGGAATCCACGCAAAAGAACAGCTCGCTTTCACAGTGTTCGACCCCCGTGTTGTAGGCCCGCTGCTTGCCCCCGTTCTCCTGCTTGACGTACACCACCCTGAACGGGGACGCAAGAGAGAACCGCTTGATCAGAGCTTCGGTCTCGTCGGTGGAGCCATCGTCCACAACGAGCCAATAGAACCGCTGCGAATTCTGCCCTACCAAACTTTCGAACAACAGGCTCAACGTATGAGCGCGATTGTACGTGGGTGTGAATATACAAATATCTTCCATTTAATGAATGATAGCCAACACCAACGCTTTGCACAAGGGGACGAAACGCAATGGGGGGAATACGCCTACAACGCCGCCAAAGAAAAAGATTCTCGTAATTCCCAGCCTAGCATCGGTGATGAGGAGTAATATTTCGGCAGCTTCTCCGCTTTGCTGCCACAGGTCGTGCCGACACGGTATACTTTGGCATATGGACACCTCGAATACACATCTCAACAAACATCATCTAAACGTTCTCGTCATCATTCCCGCTTACAATGAGCAGGAAAGCATCGTCTCAGTCGTGAGAAGCGTGATCACTGCAGGATACGATTACGTTGTCGTAAACGATGGCTCGACGGACGAAACGCTGTCGATATGCGACAGAAACGGATTCAACGTTTTGTCCCTCCCCCAAAACCTCGGCATCGGCGGCTGCGTCCAAGCAGGCCACAAATACGCGCTTCTCAACGGCTATGACGTGGATATCCAGTTCGACGGCGACGGCCAGCACGATGTCGCCTACATACCCAGCCTCGTCGAGCAGATCAGATCGGGGTCGGATCTCGCCATAGGCTCTCGTTTCGTGAGAGACTCCGACGGTTTCAGGTCAACCGCCCTCAGAAGAATGGGCATCGTCTGGCTCTCCCTTTGGATCAGAGCGTTCTCTCGAAAACGCATCACCGATCCGACATCGGGCTTTCGCGCTTCAGGCAAGAAGGCCATGGCGTTGTTCTGCAAGAATTACCCCACCGATTACCCGGAACCCGAGTCGATCATGCTCGCAATCAAATCAGGATTGTCCGTAGACGAAGTCCCCGTGACCATGCGCGAGCGCCAAGGAGGGAAATCGTCTATCGGAGGGCTTTCCAGCTTGTACTATATGGTCAAGGTGTCTCTGGCCATCTCCATCGTCAGCTTTTCTCACAGGCACAAGAGGATTTAGGAAGCGGAGGGTTACGTGTTCGTTCTTCAAATTGTCGCAATCGTCTTATGCGTCGCTTTTTTCGCGTACGTCGTCCACCTCGTTGCCCGAGAGCGCCTGCTTCTCAAATATTCGCTGCTCTGGATGGCGCTTACCATCGCAATCTTGTTGTGCGCTCTTTTCCCGCAACCTCTGTACTCGATTTCCTCCCTCTTGGGATTCGAAACCCCTTCGAATTTCATCTTTTTTATAGGATTGTTCTTCTTGCTGGCCATCTCCCTCTCGCTCAGCTCAATAGCAAGCAAGCAAGCCATCATGATCAAGAACCTCGTACAAGAGCAAGCTCTACTCGCAAAAAAGCTGGGCGCAGCGAACGCAAATCCGCAGCACTCCGATGCGCACGACTTCCCCGACGACCACTCCCAAGAGCACGCTTGAACGACCCCAACAGCATATGAACGAGACTTTCTGCATATTCTCCGCCCACTACCTCCCTCACGTCGGGGGCGTCGAGAAGTACACTCAGAATCTCGCCCGCGAACTGGCTCGTCGAGGCGATCGCGTTATCATCGTCACATCGAACGTGTACGATCTTCCCGAAAGAGAGACGCTAGGGGAAAGAATCGAGATAGCCCGTCTCCCTTGCTACAAGCTCTTGGGAGACAGGTCCCCCGTCACACGCCACAACAAGGCGTACAACCGGATCATGAGATACCTCCACGAGCAAGATATCGACTACGTAACCATCAACACCCGATTTTATCGGCATACGCTGGAGGGAATCGCTCTAGCGGAGGCCAAGGGCATCCGGCCGGTCATCGTCGACCACGGATCGGCCCACCTAACCATGGGAAGCAAGGTCGTTGATCCCTTTGTCGCGGCCGTCGAACATGCAGTAACCGAACTGGTAAAACGTCATCCTGCAGACTACTACGCGGTCTCCCTCGCGGGAAAAGAATGGCTCCGACATTTCAGCATTGAAGCGTGCGGGGTGCTCAACAATTCCATCGACGCTCAGGCCTTTGCCGACAGCGCTTCCCATCGTTCTTTCAGGCGCGAGCTCGGTCTGTCCGACGAGAAGCTCGTCATAGCCTTCACCGGTAGATTAATCCCCGAAAAAGGAATACCGGCTCTCATCGAAGCGGCGAGCATCTTGACCGACGAAGAATCAGTCCATTTCCTCATTGCAGGAGAAGGCCCTTTGAAGGACAGATTCACGCGGACGCCACTTCCCAACGCAACGTTTTTAGGCCGCTTAGATTCCCCAGACGTTTCAGCCCTGCTCAAAGATTCCGACGTCTTCTGCCTCCCCTCGCGTTCGGAAGGCTTCTCGACCTCCTTGCTGGAAGCGGCCGCATGCGGAGCAACGCCTCTCGTCACGAATGTAGGAGGTGTGCAGGAGCTAGTGCCAAGTAGCGAATTCGGCATGATACTCCCTTCGGCGGACGGCGAAACGATAGCTAAAGCAGTAGGCGAACTCAACCGCAATCGCATTCGATGCCGCGCCATGGGACAAAACATCAACCGACTGGTCATCGAGAAGTTCTCTTGGAGCGAGACAGCTCGCTTAACAGCTCTCGCTTGCGCTGCAGCGCAAGGGCGTTGTGCCAGCACACCACGATGAAACGTCGTTTTCAAACATTTCGGAGACCCATATGAACAACACTGAAGCACTGAAAAAACTGCAAGACATCGAACTCGATATCCTTATCATGTTGAAAGACTTCTGCCTTCAGCACGATATCTCATGGTTCCTCGACGGAGGGACAGTTCTCGGCGCAGCGCGGCATAAGGGATTCATCCCCTGGGACGATGACATAGATATCGGAATGCTTCGCGAAGACTACGACCGATTCGTATCTCTCGCAAAAACCGAACTGCCTTCAGGCTACTCGCTACACGACTGGTCGAACACTCCCGGCTACTCGGCCATGTTCGCAAAAGTATACAAAGATAATACCAAATTCTACACGGAGGAAACTATTGAAGCAGGATGCGATCAGGGAATATTCGTCGATATCTTTCCCTACGATCAGCTGGCAGAAGACTCCGCCCAGAAGAAGAAGCAAATCAGAAACGCACGCATATGGCAGTCGATCCTCTATCTATATTACACACGCACGATCGTCGTACCGCACAAAGGGCTTTTGGGTACAGCAGAGCGCAATGCCTGCAAAATAGCTCATTCACTGGTATCGAGGCTGTTCGATCCTGATTTCATCCGGAAAAAGTTCAATCGATCCACTCTTCCCGTTCGTGAAAGCCCTTCGTCTCTGTACCTTTCGCTTCCGTGGCCAAACGTGCCCGGATTCAAGAGAAGCGACCTGCTCTTGTTCGAGGGATACGAATTTCCCGTACCCGCCCGACCAGAAGCGTTCCTGGAAGCAACCTACGGAAACTGGCGACAGCTGCCACCCGTAGACGATCGACACACCCATCTGCCAAAGCATCTCGACTTCGGAGACGGAACCACTTGGTCGGCTGATTAGTCCATCGATTTCGATGTATGCGCAACCCACAGGGCTTCCAGCACGCTTTCATACGTGCGGAAGCCCTGTCTCGTTATGCAGGCGGCTCTTCGTTATGACAGAATCCTTTGCGCCGTCGTCGTAGATGCTCCCTTCGAGGCGAGCGACACGTACTGGCAGCGACCGCCGAATGTCGGCTCTTCGTAAATCATTCCGCCGCCGGCATACAGCACCACGTGCTCAGGCAGCATAGGATTGTAGTTCGGCCACGCACCGTAATACATCAAGATGATATCGCCAGGTTGGGGATCGCCGAACACTCTCACGCCGCTGTACATCTGATCATACGTCTCGAAACCGATATCGATCCCTAGCTGCTTATACAGATACCACGTAAACGAAGCGCAATCCATGCCTCCGTCCTGCGGGTACACGCCAAGCCATACATAGGGCACGCCAAGAAGCGAGCGCGCCGTGCGCATGATGATATCGATGCCCGCCTGCTTGTCATGGCGTCCCGACCCGTTCATGTACCAGTAGGTGCCGTCCGACACCTTCACGCTTGCGTTGGAAACCATCGCGCCGCTGCTCTTCAGGTAATACCAATCACCGCTCTCCTGCAGCCAACCGGTCTGCATAGCCCCCGTCGAAGGATCGAGATAGTACCAAGAACCGCCCACGGAAACCCAACCGGTGCGCATGACCCCGCTCGAGGGATCCAGGTAATACCACGTTCCGGAGACTTTGACCCATCCCGTTTGCCTGATGCCCGAAGCGTCAGCGTAGTAACGAACTCCATCGACGTCGAACATGCCCGTACGCAAGGCGCCTTCGTCCTTCGGATCGAAATAGAAGGTCTTTCCAGCGGCTGTGCGCCAGCCCGTCTTCCCATCAGCACATACGATTCTGCCCTGAGCATCGTACGAGGCGACGAGCACGGCATCCCCCGAGCCATCGATGAAGCCACAGGAGCCGTTCCCAAGCGACACCCATACGTTGTTGACCATAGCACCGCTGCCAGAGAACACGTACTCGCGTCCATCGATCGTGCACCTACCGACAGCCATGGCTCCGGTTTCCGGATCAAGCCAATAACGCGCCGATCCCTCTTGGTACCAACCGGTGCGCATGGCGCCTGATGCGCTGAGCGCATACCATGTGCCGCCCAGGTTAAGCCATCGATCGGCAAGCATCGCGCCGGATCCGTTGAAGTAGTACCACTTTCCATCAGTCGCCTTCGCCCATCCAGTAGCCATGGCGCCGCTTTCGGGATTAAGCCAGTACCAAACTCCGTGTTGCTTGAACCAGCCCGTGCGCATAGAGCCCGATGGGTTCAAATAGTACCATGTCCCAGCCTGTTTCAACCAGCGATTGGCGAGCATCGCACCTGATCCGTCAGAATAGTACCAGGTTGACCCATCACGATACCAGCCGGTCCCCATAGCTCCCGAAGAACGATCAAGCCAGTACCAGATACCACCTTGCTTCAACCAACCGGTAGCCATCGCACCGGATACCCTAAGGTAGTACCACGTTCCTCCCTGCTTCATCCAGCGATTGGCAAGCATCGCACCAGACCCGTCAGAATAGTACCAGGTCGATCCATCTTTATACCAACCCGTTGCCATGACTCCGGTTTCCGGGTCGAGCCAGTACCAGGTGCCGCTCAGCTTCAGCCAGCCGGTGCGCAAAGCACCCGAGGGACTCGCATAGTACCAAGCGCCATCCGTACGCACCCAACCGTTGCCGGTGACGAGCGCCCCGCTCGGATCCCACACGGTAGGAGCCGGTCAACATGGCACCACCTCGCGAAGGATCGAGGTAGTACCAGGTCCCGCCCAGCTTCAGCCAGCCGGTTTCTATCTCGCCCGACGCAGCTGCGTAGTACCAGGCGCGATCGACCAGCAGCCATCCCGAAGAGAACAGAACCCCATCGGTATCGAGATAGTAAGACTTGCCTTCGATAGCGACGAAGCCGCGCGCCATCGCATTGCCGTTGCCAGGATCCAGGTAGTAACGCTTCCCTCCATCAATCAACCACCCGCTCTTGAGCTTTCCTTGCTCGTCGGCAAAATAGCGGTTGCCATCGACAGTGTTCCACCCAGGGACATATGCAGGCGAAGGAGAGACCCCTCCCGAACCTGCACCCTCGTCAGAAGGAGCGTCGGGATCATGTGGATTTCCGGAGCCAGAATCATCTTCATCCTGATCAGCAGCCCCGTGGGCCTCCGTCGAAGCCTGCGTGCCGCCATCGACTGCTCCAGCCTCATGCCCAACGCCCGTCTCTTCACCAAAGGCAATGCTCGGCACCATCATGCCCGATAGAAGCACCGCCGCGAACAACGTGAGCACTATCGACATGCGAACCGAAAAGAAACGAGAAGCATCCCCTGTCATATCATCAACCTTCCTTCATATTGCAGCTACTCTTTGAAGTTTAGCATAGATATCAACTTAAAAGAGAGCCCCTAGCGCAAGGGTAATTGAGGAGCCCCCAGAACGCGCGAAGGCCCCGCCTCCCGAGGGGGGCGGGGCCTTCGCATGCCGAAACGCCCTCCGCGAGCGCGACGCCCTATCCTCCCACAGCCTGACGCTGCAGTACTTTCGGCGATGGCGGGCTTAACTTCCGGGTTCGGAATGGGACCGGGTGATCCCCGCCT
>ERZ791875.1249-NODE-1249-length-18011-cov-2.828024_pt1 | contig 18011 bp, 14 predicted proteins | sample MGYA00510278_ERZ791875 | MGnify/ENA primary metagenome ERZ791875 (study PRJEB30046, sample SAMN00792078) | human gut metagenome | study: EMG produced TPA metagenomics assembly of the A metagenome-wide association study of gut microbiota in type 2...
AGAGTAGATAGCCGCCGTTTTAAAAGCGAAAGCGAAGTGAAGAGGAGTTAGTTCAAACGAACTGACTCCTTTTTCTGTTTTTAGGGAAAAGCTCTTATATCTTATCCCGATAGCGTACGGCTGTTCCGGCTGCCGTGACCATAAGCATACTGCCTGTATCGCCTACTGTTTCATAATCCAGATCGACCGCTATCACTGCATTGGCTCCCATCTGGGCGGCTTGCTGGCTCATTTCGGCCAATGCGCTGTCTTTGGCCTTGCGCAATACGCCTTCATAGGAACTGGCGCGGCCGCCTACTATATCACGAATGCTGGCAAAGAGATCTTTGAACAGGTTGGCTCCGATAATCGTTTCGCCGGAGACGATTCCGAAGTACTGGGTTATTTCTTTTCCTTCGAGGTTGTTTGTTGTCGTTATTAACATGGCTTTGTTTTTATGATATATGGCAACAAATATATTTATTCTGTGGTATATTGCGTTATCTTGCTATATAAAAAAGACGAAACGGTTCCCTTTTGCATAAGAGAACCGTTTCGTCTTTAAAGCGATGCCTGTCCGTTTATCAAGCGATGCCTGCCGGTTTGAAAGCCGGTAGGCATCGCTTTTTTTAGTTGTGCGTGTCGCTCATTATAAATTCCAGTTTACCGCCTTTGACGATGTCGCTGTGGTTGATAAACGGAGTATCGAGTACCTGGCCGTTCAGCTTAACCTCTTTTACATACTTGTTGGCAGCGCTGTTATTCTTTACCAGAATCTCGAATATGCCGCCTTTCACGTGGATCAGCGCCTTGTCGACCATTGGCCGTCCCAATGTATAGACCGGAATGCCCGGGGAAACCTGATAGAGTCCTAACGCACTCAGCACATACCAGGCGGACATTTGTCCGCAATCTTCGTTTCCGATGATACCGTCCGGCTCGTTGGTGTAGAAGTTTTGCATGATCTGATCCAACCGTTCCTGCCCTTTCCAGGGCGCATCCGTCCAGTTATACAGGTAGGCCATGTGGTGGCTCGGTTCGTTACCGTGGGCGTATTGGCCGATCAATCCGGTGATATCGCCGGATGCTTCTTCTCCGTCAACCTGGGAGGAAGTCGTGAACAAGGTATCCAGACGCGTTTCCAGCTCTTTCTTGCCTCCGATCGTAGCGATAAAGTTGTCCATATCGTGCGGGGCGAAGAAACTCCATTGGAAGGCGTTTCCTTCGGTGTAATCACTCTTCATGTGTGATGAATAGCGGGGATTAAACGGGGTACGGAAGGAACCGTCGGCCATCACACCGCGCATCATTTTGGTTTCCGGGTCCAGATAACGTTTGTAGTATTCTGCTTTTGCAGCATATTCTTTAGCCAGCTCCATATTGCCGGCTTTAGCGGCGATCTGGGAGATGCACCAGTCGTAGTAAGCCATTTCGAGCCCCCAGGAAACCGATTCAGGGACGGAGTCTGCCGGGACGAAACCATATTTTTCTTTAAAATAGGGATGACGGGTAATCAGATCCAGTTCGCGTGTCCCTTTGAACTTCTCCGCCAGATCATCCCGGTAGACCGAAGAACGTGCACCGGCTTCCGCCCATAGGTTCAAGTCACCTTCCGCCAGGTCTTTGGTTACCAGGTCCGCCAATACGGATACGGCCGGATAGCCGACCATACAGCCTGTGTAGCTCGAAGCCAACGGCCATTTCGGAAGGATGCCACCCTCTTTATATCCCTGCACCAGGACTTTCCCCCAATCGGCAGCCCGATCCGGCTGGATGATGGTCATCAGCGGATGGAGTGCGCGGAAGGTGTCCCAGAGCGAGAATACGGAATAGTTCACATACCCCGGCTCTGCCCGGTGGACTTTCTTGTCCATTCCTAAGTAACGTCCGTCTACGTCTTGGTAAGCATATGGAGCGATCATCGTGTGATAGAGCGCTGTGTAGAAGTTTACCATTACTTTCGGGTCGGAGCTTTCAATCTGGATATCGTTTAAGGCTTTGTTCCAGATGCCTGCCGATTCCTGGCGTGTGGCCTCGAAATCCCAGCCCGGGAGTTCGGCCAGCATATTCTTTTCCGCACCATCCGTATCGACGGGGGAAATCGCCACTTTTACATAAAGCGGTTTACTGCTTTCGGCAAACTTATAGTGGAATTTCAGGTCGTCTGTTGTATGAAGGCGGAGGAAGAGAGAATCTTTCCGCAACTCCCCGCCGATATATTGGTAAAGCGTCTCGATCGGTTCGGAGAATGTGATCCGGTAAGATACGGAATGGAAATGCGCCCATCCTTGTGTCTTGGCAGTTCCTTCTACCGTCGAATCATTTACAAAGAGATATTCGTTGCCCACCAGTTTATGTCCCCAGTTCGGCTGCAAGACGTGTCCGAGGTCGAGCATCACACGGCGATCTTTCGGATTATCGTACGTATATTTATGGAAGCCCACGCGGTCCGTACTGGTCAGTTCCACGTTGATCCCGAAGTTATCGAGACGGACGGCGTAATAGCCCGGCGTCGCCTTTTCTGTTTCTTTTTTAAATGTCGCAACCGGTTTGATCGAATCGCCGCCGGAGAAAGGAAGAATCGCCACATCTCCTAAGTCGCCGATTCCTGTGCCTGACAGGTGCGTATGGCTGAACGCGTATATCTGGTTGTCATCGTAATGATATCCGCTGCTGGCATCCCAGCCCATGATATGTGTATCCGGACTGACCTGCACAAGTGCAAACGGACGGGTCGCACCGGGAAAAGTATGCCCGTGAAATCCGGTTCCGATAAATGGGTTTACATACTGAATTTCATCTTGTTGCTGTTCCTGGCCGGACGGCTGGCTGCAAGCTGCCAGAAAACCAAGCACAGCAGCCTGAAGGAATAGGACTGTCTTCTTCATGTTATATTATTTGTGTTTTATCTCCTAAAAGGATAAATTATTATTTTCAACCATACAAAGGTAATGAAAAAGAACAATATACGGGAATTTCTTATTTTTCTTCCGAAAAAAAGTCACCGGAAATTGCAACCTTACCCGCCCCTCGCTCGTCTATAATAACAGAGATGAGAACAGACGAATTTATAAAACGGATATTGCCTTTGAAGGATAATCTGTACCGGGTCGCTTTCCGGATTACGGGAGACCGGAATGTATCGGAACAGATTGTACAGGAAACAATGTTGAAGGTATGGAACCAGCGGGAGACGTGGATGGTGATTGAAGACTTGCCTGCTTACTGCCTGATGGTGACGCGTAATATGGCTTTGCAACGTACCTGTCTTTATTCCGGCAAGCGGGAACAGTTTGCCGTCAGGTAATTTTAGCGAGAAGGGAATGATGGATTATAACCGGATACATATACTGCTCGATAAGTACTGGAGATGTATCACCACCATAGAAGAGGAACGCGAATTACGCAACTTCTTTTCCGGCAAGGTCATCCCTCCGGAATTCCGTCCTTATCAGGTATGGTTTCAAACTCCCGAAGCCGAAGAGCTGCCTCCGTTGGGCAGCGAGTTCGACCATAAAATCATCGAACGTATCGCCTGCGCCCGCAGGAAAAAATACCGGCGTCTGGTTCTTTCGGCCTTGGCAGCTACTATTATCTTCTGCATTATTCTATTTATTCTTTTGCTGACTACTTCTTTTATTTCCGATAATGTTTATCTTTGAAGCACTAAGTATAATTTAATTTTAGTTACTATGAAGGCTAATATGAAAAAAGCGTTTGCGGCACTTCTCTGTATGATGATGTGCCTGTCTCTTTATGCGCAGGATAAATCAGGCTCGGTAGTCGGGAAGTGGAGTTACTCTGCTCCTGATGCTCCTTATGGCTACCAGGAAGGAACATGCCAGTTTAAGGAAAATGGCGGTAAGTTGTCTGCTGTCTTTACAATCAGTGGTTCTGAAATGACTGTCGGTGAGATCAAGAAGGAGAACGAAACGTATAAATGTGAATTCTATGTAGACGGGACAGACGTTTATTTGACTTTCAAACAAGTTGATAAGAATAAGCTGTCTGGAAATGCGGATGCCGGAGGAATGGAAATCCCTGTAGTATTCACCAAAACAGCTAACGCTGATTCTGCAAAATAGGCCATTCTGATATATGTTTACAGTCATTGGTATTATGTTCGCGGGTATTGCCGCAGGCTACCTTTTGCGCAAAATCGAACTTTTGCAAAAGATAGGCAAGCCGATCTCCTATACGATTTTTCTGCTTCTTTTCCTGCTCGGCATATCGGTCGGAGCGAATAAAGAGATCGTGGATAACCTGGCTACGCTCGGAGGACAGGCCTTTTTGCTTGCCTTGGCGGGCACGGCAGGAAGCGTATTGGCAGCTTGGGGCGTGTATAATCTGTTTTTTAAAGAAAGGAGTCGCGGATGAAGGGCAGCTTGATTGTTGTCGGGTTCTTTGTACTCGGTTGCCTGTTGGGATGGAGCGGCCTGCTGCCGGATGCGCTGGTCAAGGGCGATCTTACGGTATATGTGTTATACCTATTGATGTTCCAGGTCGGGCTGAGTATCGGAAGCGATAAGAAATTAAAGGAAATACTCGGCAGTATCCGTCCGAAGTTGCTTTTAGTTCCTTTGTCTACGATTATCGGGACACTGGTCTTTTCCGCTTTGATCAGCTTGTTGCTTTCAAAATGGAGTGTGTTCGATTGCCTGGCGGTGGGAAGCGGTTTTGCCTACTACTCGCTTTCGTCCATCCTGATTACGCAGTTGAAAGAGCCCTCTTTAGGTGTCCAGTTAGCTACCGAATTGGGGACTATCGCGTTGATGGCAAATATCATGCGTGAGATCATGGCTTTGCTTGGCGCTCCTCTTTTTGTGAAATATTTCGGACGGTTGGCGCCAATCTGTGCCGGAGGTGCTACGACGATGGATACGACTTTGCCGATAATTACCCGCTATTCAGGGAAAGACCTCGTCTTCGTCTCTATCTTTCACGGGATAATTGTCGATTTTACTGTCCCGTTCTTTGTGTCATTTTTCTGTTCGTTATAAGGTCTGTCCCTGATTTACATGGCGTGACTTTCCTTATTCCACAATCCACTGTTCAATATTCCGTGTCTCATTACTGAAGTTGACGCCGATCTTGAAAAGCTTGCGCGGATCGGAAGCGAAAGGCTGTGCGTAATTCTTTTCGTTGATTTGCCGGAGGGCCTCTTCGGCGGTTCCGTTGAGTTTAAACTCCATGATATAGATGAAATCATTCGTTTGTAAAACCAGATCGATCCGCCCATTGGAAGTATGATATTCTGCTTTTACATAGAACCCGATCAGCTTGAAGACAATGAAAAGAACGTTCTGATAATGTAATTCTAAATCACGGATTAATTCATAAGGCGTGTCGGCAAAGAAACTTTGCAGGCGGCGGAAGAAAGAGTCGTAGTCGCCGCTTTCGATTTCGCGGACAAATTTCTGTATGTGGAAAGCAGTGTCGACTTTTGTTGTGTTGGCATAGAAAGGGAGGAGGAATTTCATGAAACCCTCTTCCACTTCACGGTTCGGAAAGCCCAGGCGATAAGTTCCGAAACGTCGGTCGTATCCTTTGATTGTCAGATATCCGCTTTGATAAATGACGGGGATCGGGTTTGTGGAGGATGAATCGATACTGTTCAAGGTATCTTCATCTGTTTCCACATGCGCCATCTCGTGCAGATCATAGTTGTGCATCTTTAGCAATTCGACCAGATAAGTGGGTGTTCCTGTTTCAAACCAGTAGTTTCCGAACTTGCGCTTGGCGAAAGTGTTTAACAGGCTGAATGGATTGTATATGCCGATGCTGTCTTCCGTGAAGTGATAACCGTCGTAGTTCTCTTTCAGTACGGCACATACTTCCTCGTCGGTCATACGTTGTGCTTTGGCCAGTTCTTCAATTCCCTCTTTGAAATTGTCACGTAATTCCTGCTCGGTAATACCGCACAGGGCGACATAATCGTTCCACATCGACAGGTCCATCAGATTGTTCAATGCGCTGAATACGCTGATCTTGCCAAACTTGGTGACGCCTGTCAGAAAGGCGAATTTGATACAACCATCTTTGCTTTTCAATGCACCGTAGAAAGCCTGCAGCGTACTGCGGAAACTTTGTTGTAACGTTTCATTACCAATCGCTTGCAACATGGGTTTATCATATTCGTCTACAAGAATCGCCACACGGTGCCCTGTCTTTTCATAGGCTCTTTGGATAATACCTTGAAAACGCAAGGCCAGTCCGATTTCGGTTGGCTCGGTGCCATAAATCTTTTCCCATCCTGTGAGAGTTGTATTGAGGATATGTTCCAGACTTTCCGGACTGTCATATTTCTGTGTGTTGAGATCCAAATGCAAGACGGGGCGCTTCACCCAGTCCTTTTCCAGTTTTTCAATGGCAAGTCCTTCGAAGAGTTCGCGTTTCCCTTCAAAATAGGCTTCGAGCGTGGAGATAAGTAAGCTCTTTCCAAAGCGGCGCGGGCGGCTGAGGAAATAGTAGTTGCCGTTTTTAACTAATTGATAAACCAAGGCTGTTTTATCAATATAAAAAAAATCGTCTTTGCGAATCTTTTCGAAGTTCTGTATTCCAACTGGATAAACCTTGCTCATGATCGAATGGTCTTTAGGATTCTGAATAATACAAAGATATGATTTTCCTGCTGATAAAACAATGTAGCCGGGGAAAGTTTTAAGACAAGAAAGGGATGTCCCGTCAAGAACATCCCTTTCTTATTTGTTATTTGCTGCTTACTTCTTTCAGCATCTCTTTCACTGCTTCTTCCAACTGGCGGTCTTCGCCTTTCAGTTGGGATTCAGGAGAGTTGTAGACTTCGATGTCCGGTTCGAGTTCCTGGTTCTCGAGGTAGCGGCCTTGCATATCTTGCATGCCGACCTGCGGGATACCGAAGACGATCGTCGGGTCGATTTGTGATTCCCACCAGACGGCAGTCATTGTTCCCGGCACCGGTGCGCCGATCAGTTTGCCGATCTTCAAAGTCTTGTAAGTCCAGGGGAAACCATGTGCGTTGGAATAGTTGTCTTCGCACATCAATACGCACGACGGTTTGGTCCAACGGTTGAACGGGTCGTTACCGATGAACTGTCCGCGCGGAGTGAACTTGGCGTAAACTTCCCCGCTCAGCAGGATTGCCAGGTCTTCATGCAACCAGCCGCCGCCATTGTGGCGTGTGTCGACGATTACAGCTTCCTTGTTACGGCAACGGCCTAACAATTCGGAATATGTTTCGCGGAAACTCGGGCTGTTCATGCCTTGTATGTGCACATAACCGATTTTGCCGTTTGACAGCTTGTCGACCATTTGGCGTTTCTGTTCCACCCAACGTTTATATAGTAGGTTGGACTGTGCGCCGTAAGTGATCGGTTTCACCTGTTCCTCGAAATGCTCTTTGGTTGCCGGATTATAGACGGACAATAAGATTTTCTTGCCCGCTTTTCCGTTCAACAACGGATAATAATCTTCACCGCCCTTGATGCTTGTGCCGTCGATCTTCTCGATGATACAGCCCGGTTTGATTTTGGTATCGGCTTGTGTCAACGGACCTTTCGCTATGATTTCCATGATCTTCAATCCGTCGCCCGTATAGCTGTTGTCGTAGAAAGCACCTAAGCTGGCTGTTGCCGGAGCAGAGGATGATGAGTAATAGCGTGCACCTGTATGAGAGCCGTTCAGCTCGCCCAGCATTTCGGAAAGCATTTCTGCAAAGTCATAATTGTTGTTGATATGCGGAAGGAACTTTTCATACGCTTTTTCATATCCCGCCCAGTCGATGCCGTGGATTGCCGGATCGTAGAACTTCTCCAATACCTGACGCCAGGTGTGGTGGAAGATATATTCGCGCTCTTTGGCCGCGCGATAAGCAAATTCGGCTTTGAATGCGATCGGCTTCGTCTTGCTGTCTTTGATTTCGATTTTCTTCAACTGGCCTCTCGATATGAGGAAGATGTTTTCGCCTTTCTTGTCGGAGAACATCGTGCCGCCACCGACACCTTTGATCAGCAGCTTGGTTGTGTTTTCCTTGAAGTTATGTTCCCACAGATCGTAACCGTCTTCGAAAGCGGCGCAGTAATACAGTTTGTCGCCTTTCGGAGTCAGGACGGCATCGCCTAAGAATGACGAATTGACCGTCAGGCGCATAACGCGGTCCTTACGGTTTGCCAGGTCGAATTTAAGCGGCTCGACCGGTTTGTCTTTGTCGTCCTTTTTCTTGTCGGCGTCTTTATCCTTATCTTTTTTGCTGTCTTTGCTCTTGTCTTTGTCTTTTGCGTCTTTGTCTTTATCTTCGTCTTTCTTGTCTTTTTCGTCGTCAAGCAAAGCCTGTTCCTCTTTGGAAAGACGGAATTTGTCGTATGCTTCGGCGTCGAAGAACATGATATAGATATCGTCTTCTGCTCCCCAGCTGCCATGACTGCGGAAACCGGCACGGTCGGACGACCAGATCATGGCTTTTCCGTCCAGCACCCATTTGGCATTGTTGTCGGAGTAACCGCTTTCGGTCAGGTTCGTCATTTCACCGCTGCCGTCGGCTTTAACGAGCACGATGTCCGTATTGTTCCAGCCGCCGATGTCGATGTATTTGGCAAGGAACCATTTGCTGTCGGGCGACCATTGGTAATACTGGTCACCATCGGAATAAGAATAGTTGTATTTGCCGTCCAGAACGGTACGAATCTGTTTGCTCTTCAGGTTGATAACACGTAAGGTCGTGCGGTTTTCGAGGAAAGCAACCTCTTTGCCGTCCGGCGAATACATCGGTTGGAAAGATGTCTGGCCCGTTACCACCAACGGTTCTTCTTTCAACTCCTGCGCATACGTGAAATATTTGTCGTCTTTGCGTACGAGGCTGCTTTGATAGACTCCCCAAGTTCCTTCCCTTTCGGCAGAGTAAACCAGTGAACGGCCGTCAGGACTGAAATCCAGGTCGCGTTCCTGCTGCGGGGTGTTGGTGATCTGTTTGGTTGTTTCGTAATCGACGGAAGTTACATACACGTCGCCGCGGACGATGAAGGCAACCTCTTTCCCGCTCGGCGAAACGGCAATGTCGGTCGCACCGCTTGTCTTGAGCTGGTGGATCAGGTCGTTCTCAACTTTATCGGAAACGATGCGGACATCGATCTTTTTCGGTTGTGCTCCCTCTTTTACGGTATAGATTTCGCCGTCATATCCGTAGCACAGGTTACCGTTGTTGTCCGAAGTCAGAAAACGGACGGGATGAGTCGTGTAGGTTGTGATCTGCCGGCTGTTTTTACCCGTCAGGTCGTTTTTGAAGATGTTGAAACTTCCTTTTTCTTCGCTCAGGTAGTAGAATCCGGAGCCGTCCGGTGTCCATACCGGGTTGCGGTCTTCCCCGCGGAAAGTCGTAATCTTTTTGAAGGAACGATCCTGTCCGAGCGTGCACAGCCAGATGTCGCGTGTGATAGACGACTGGTGGTGCTTGCGCCAGGGATCTTCATATCCTTTTTTGTCTTGATAAAGCAGTTTGTCGCCTTGTTTATTCAGCGACAGGCTTTCCATGGCGAGAGAAGAGTAGAGTTCCGGGCGACCGCCGTCCAGGCTGATCCGGTAAATCTGTGGAAACTGTCCGGACGGGAACTGGCTGTCTTTGGCATCCTGCTGGATGGCAGCTGAATAGAGGATATGATTGGCATCGCTGAACGTCTCCGGATATTCGTTTGCAGAGTGCGTAGTCAGCTGTTTCGGCGTTCCTCCTTCCTTATCCACCACAAAGATGTCGAAATTTCCGTTGCGGTCCGATGCAAACGCGATCTTGTTGCCGTCGGGCGACCAGACCGGGCGTGTGTCGTGAGCCGGATGGGTTGTCAACTGGGTAGCCTTGCCACCATTTGCCGGAACCGTATAAATGTCGCCTTTGTAGGTAAAGGCTATCATTTCACCGTTCGGAGAAATAGCCGGATAACGCATCCATAACGGATCATTTTCGGCCAGCACATTGGTAGTAAATAGTAGTGCTGAGGTCAGGATTAATAAAGATTTCATACTTCGTGTTTTTTTAATGGGTGTAAAGATACGGTATTATTGTAAAAAAAGATATAAATAAGCTCAATAGTAATCGTTTAGTAGTTTATTTCTATCTTTACAGTCTTAAAAGCGGAGCAGGCGGTACAATATGCACGAAACATCCATACATAGCGATACTATAAAAAAACTTCGGAAAGGGTCATATGAGGCATTCGATACATTATATAATATGTATGCCGACTCTTTGTATGGATTTGCCCTGTTACATACAAAGTCAGCGGTGCAGGCGGAAGACATCGTGCAGGAGACATTCCTCAAACTTTGGAACATACGTGCCTCTTTGTCTGTGGAAGGTTCCTTCAAATCCATGTTGTTCACCATCGCGAAAAACCATGTGATAGATGCTTTCCGCCGGCAAATTAATCGCCCTGAATTTGAAGATTATATCCGCTTCTGTGAGGATGAGAACTTGTTGGATAACACTTCAGTAGAGAAAATATATTATGATGATTTCCTTGAAAAATTAGCAATCGCCAAACAAAAACTGACGCCTGCCCAGCGGAATATCTTTGAGCTGAGCCGCGAGGAGGGAATGAGTAACGCCGAAATAGCCGCCCTCTCGGAGCTGTCCGAACAGACTGTCAAGAACCATTTATCCGCCGCCTTGAAGGTCCTGCGTGAGGAGCTGCGGAAGTACAATTTCCTCTTTGCACTCTTCATTTAGTTTCACGGCACGGAACTTTAGTTCTTTGCTGATGGAACAAAAGTTCCATGACGATGAAACTTTAGTTTCAAGCAGAGGAAATAGATGAAACTTTAGTTTCAAGTTGCGCTCGGTGGTGAAACTTTTTTGACGGGAGATAAAAGATATGCTTTAGAACATATAAAAACGCCTGGTACTATTTGAGTACTTCTTCGTGTAACTATAAACAATCGATAAATTATGACCGATTTATTTAATAAATTATATTCTCAATTCTTAAACGGAAAGACCGATCTGAAGGCTTTCAGGGACTTCAAGGAGTCCTTGAATCACCTTCCGGATAACGAACTGTCCGGAAGGATGGAAGCGCATTGGAATGAGAATAACGACTATCCGGTGATGGATGCCAGCCGTAAGCGGGAAATTCACCGGAGACTTCGTAAAGAAATAAATCTACTGAAGGATAACCAGTCAATCCGCTGGTCTCGTGTTGCCGTAGCGGCGGCCGTAGTTGCTGTGCTGGCTGTTTCCGTCTGGAATTTTGCTCTTTTGCAGAAACAGTTGGGAGCAGAGGCGCCTTTCCTGGCTGAAGTTCCGGCAGGTAATAAAGTGCAGCTGACTTTGCCGGACAAAAGTTCTGTCAAACTCAATTCCGAGAGCTCTTTATCCTATACTTATATGAATGGTAAACGCGTGACTCATTTGGAAGGGGAGGCTTATTTCCACGTTTCGAAAGATAAGGACCATCCTTTTGTAGTGCAGGTCGGGGATCTAAATATCGAGGTTTTGGGAACGAGCTTTAACGTCTGCTCATACCGGGATTGCGATTTGGTTGAAACCTCTTTGGTAGAGGGCTCCATCCGTCTTTACGATTCCCGATCTCCGGCCGAGTCTTTTATCCTGAAGCCATCCCAGAAAGCCATCTATTCCAAAAACAACCGGAAGATCAGTTTTCATCGTACGGACAATGTGAAAGAAACGGCCTGGACACAAAACCACCTGGTCTTCGAATCGGAAAAACTCGGTTCGGTGTTCCATAAGATCGAGCGTTGGTACGGCGTTAAGATTAACCTGCTCTGCCCCGAGATCTTAAACGACCGGATTTCCGGTTCGTTTAAGAATGAACAGCTTCCCTACGTAATGGAAGCGTTGAAGATACAATATGGGTTTAATTATGAAATCACAGGAAGCAATATAACAATCAATAAGTCTAATAAACATTAATAACAAAAAGTCCTATGAGATGAAACAAGTAGTAGTAAAAGAGAGTGTTTTTAAAATCAATTGTTTAATAGTTTTATTATAAACTTAAGTCTAACTTATACAATCATGAAGCAAGTGTTTTGGAGTATTGTACTCCTTTTCTTCTGTTCTACAATGTATGCGCAGGACATTTCGCAAAAAGTTTCGATGAATTTGCAGAATGTCACGTTGAAAGAGTTTTTCAATAAGATTGAAACTCAAACTTCTTTTTCAGTGGTTTATCGGGATGTTATCCTAAGTGAAAACCCTGATGTCGTAGTTTCCGCCTCCGACCGTCCTTTAAAGGATGTGTTGACCCAGGTGTTGGATAAACAAGGGCTTTCCTACAAAGTCAGCAACAAGACAATTGTGATTGTCAAGGCTGCGGGTAAAGCTAAATCCTCCGGCCAGCCGGCCAAGACAATCACGGGTGTGGTTGTCGACGAATCGGGATTCCCGGTTGCCGGTGCAAACATTGTTGTGAAAGGTACGACCAACGGGACGATTACCGATATGGACGGTAATTTCTCGATCAGTGCCGCTCCCGGCGATTTACTGGCAGTTTCTTATATCGGTTTTTTGCCGGTGGATATTAAAGTGTCCGGCAGCAACAAGGTCGATGTCTTGTTGAAGGAAGATGCACAAGGCCTGGAAGAGGTTGTTGTGGTCGGTTACGGTACGGTAAAGAAAAGAGACTTGACCGGAGCTGTCGCTTCCGTTAGTGCATCTAAAATTACGGCAGTCCCGACTTCTACGGCTTCGGAAGCCTTGCAAGGACGTATTCCGGGTGTCGTGGTTTCCAATTCCAACTGGTCTCCGGGAGCGACACCGAGCGTGATGATTCGTGGTAAACGTTCCATTACGGCCAGCAATGATCCGTTGTATGTGATTGACGGTGTGCCCGTTACCGGCGGTATGGGCGAAATCAGCCCGGCTGATATCGAATCTATGGAAGTGCTGAAAGATGCATCGGCAACAGCGATCTATGGTGCTCGTGGTGCAAATGGTGTTATCTTGATCACAACTAAGCAAGGTAAGTCGGGCAAGACTCAGATTGACTATAACGGTTATGTCGGAGCACAGACGATCCTGAATGAACTGGATCTGTGGACCGGTGCCGAATATGCGGAATATACCCGTGAGTCTTACCGGAATACGAGCAACTCTTCCATTCGTTACAATTCGGATGTTCCTTCCAGGGATCAGGACTTGATTTGCCCGGGATTCACCCGCGATGCGACGATTATGGAGTCTGTGATGATGGGCTGGGGTGAAAATGGCGTTTACGATCCTTCCCGTGTACGCTCTACGAGCTATATGGATGAGGTTACACGTACAGGTATGATCACTGACCATCAGTTGAGTATCCGTGGTGGTGGCGACCGCACGAACTTCCTGGCTTCAGCCACTTACAACAAGAATAACGGTCTTTTTAAGGATGAAGATTATGAACGTTATTCGATTCGTTTGAACCTGAACCATGAAATCAATAAATATGTGAAGATCGGTGCGCAGACACAGTATTCGCGCTCTGTCCAGAATCGTGGTAGCGGCTTGGCCGGAAGCTGGCGTTTGAGCCCGTTGGCAACATTGCGTGACGATGATGGCAAGCTGATCGAAATGCCGGGTACTTATAATGTGTACAACCCGTTGATGAACCTTGAGCCGGGAGCCGTGAGCCATCCGTTGAAAACAACCCGCTATTTAGGAAGCTACTTCCTGGATGTCAAGTTGCCGGTAGACGGTTTGAAGTTCCGTTCGAACTTGGGTATCGATTCCCGCACCGTGCAGGACTACGAATTCTATTCTGCCCGTACTTCCAACCGTGCATGCAGTACTTCTTCTGCGTCAAATGCAACCGAAAAGTACACCATGTTTACATTGGAAAATATGTTGTTCTATGATAAGACGTTCAACGATAAACATACTTTGGGCGTAACCTTACTGCAGTCTGTTCAGGAAGACCAGAAAGAAACCAATAAGATTGGAGTTGAAAATCTGCCTTCCGATGTTCTGAAATATTATGATGTTTCTTCCGCGTTGCTGATTAACAATATCGGTAGTAGTATGGTGAAATGGAATATGGCTTCTTTCATGGGACGTATCAATTATAACTATTTAGGCCGTTACCTCCTGACTGTCTCTGCCCGTTACGATGGTTCTTCCCGTTTGGCCGACGGTCATAAGTGGGTGCTTTTCCCTTCTGCTGCTCTGGCATGGCGTATCAGTGATGAATCCTTTATGGAAAAGGCCGATTGGATGGATAACCTGAAACTGAGAATTGGTTTCGGTAAGACCGGTAACTCGGCTGTAGAACCTTATCAGACCAGAGGTAGTCTGGGTATTGTGAAATATCCGTTCGACAATGGCTCGACTGAAACAATCGGATATGCTCCTAATGTAATGGCAAACAACTTGCTGACATGGGAAACGACCGACCAGTGGAATTTAGGTGTCGACTTCGGTTTCCTGAGAGGCCGTATCAATGGTACGATCGATTTGTATTTGCAGAATACACATGACTTGCTGTTGAAACGTCAGTTGCCGGTTGTGTCCGGATTCCCTGAAGTTTTGTCAAATGTCGGCAAGACTCGTAACAAGGGTATTGAAGTTTCTTTGAATACGCTGAACATCGATACAAAAGATTTCCAGTGGACTACGGATTTGATGCTGTCTTCCAACAAGGAAGAAATTGTAGAGCTGTATAACGGCAAGCTCGATGATGTCGGTAGCAAATGGTTTATCGGCCAACCGATTAATGTTCATTACGATTATAAGAAAATCGGTATCTGGCAGGACACTCCGGAAGATCAGGCTGAGATGGCAAAGTATGCCGCCAACGGTACTGCTATTAAACCGGGTGACATTAAACTCCAGGATGTGAATGGCGACCATAAGATTACGGATGAAGATAAGCAAATCTTGGGTAACCCGCGTCCGAAACTGATTGCCAGCATGGTGAATACATTCAACTATAAAGGTTTCGATCTGTCTGTCTTCCTGTATGCAAGTTTCGGTGCAATGCTTTACAACGATACGTATGCATTGGAACACTGCGGTCGTAACGGTGGCCTGAAGGTTGACTATTGGACTCCGAACAATCCGACTAACGCATATCCACGTCCGAGTGTCGACGAAGAACGTCCGGTATATATTGCCTCTACGTATTACGAAAAGGCAGACTATCTGCGTATCAGGACGATGACTTTGGGTTATACGCTGCCGAAGAATATATCCAAGAAGTTCATGGCTGAGAAACTTCGTTTCTACTTTACCGCCCAGAATCCGTTTGTATTCACAAGCTATTCAGGTATCGACCCGGAAGCATCCAAGATGAATGCGGCCGGTAATCCTGAAACGGGTGGTAGCGGTTACGGAACGCCGAGCGTAAGTTCCTGGATCTTTGGTGTAAATCTGACTTTGTAATTAATCTGATAAAAAAAGAATGAAAATGAAATCTATATATTGCTATATGTTGGCAGGCCTGATGCTTACAACTTCCAGTTGTAGCAGTTGGCTGAGTGAAGACGATGCTCCGGTAATGTCTTACGACTATTATGAAACGGAAGCTGGTGTCGATGCGGCTATTATCGCGGCATACGGTTTCCTGCGCTGGGGCGTAGGTGGTGAACGCTATAATGTCTTGAATGAGTTGGGTACGGACCTCTTTACGGAAGGTGAAGATGGCGTCTACCGCGAATCATTCAACAAATACGCTACGCAGCTGAATCCGGATGTGGATATTTTATACGACCTGTGGGCAAACCACTATAAAGGAATCAGTGATGCGAATATTGCCATGCAGAAAATTATGGAATCATCCCTGTCGGAAAGCGTGAAGAGCAAGGGTTATGCTGAAATGCAGTTTATCCGCGCATTTCTGTATTTCGATCTGGTTCAGCATTTCGGACGTATTCCTTTGGTAACCGAAGGCAGTTTCGATATTCGTACGGATTTCAAGCGGGCATCAGTAGCAGATGTATATAAACAGATTATCAGTGACCTGCGTAATGCGGCAGAGGCTCTACCTGATAAAGTCGCCAACAAAGGACGTGCAACCTGCTATTCGGCTTCTCATCTACTGGCAAAGGTCTACCTGACACGTGGCAGTGCAATCGCGGACGCACGCGGGCAGCAATCGACGGATATGGACAGTACGTTGTATTACGCCGAAAAAGTAATCAACAGTGGCGCTTATCAGTTGATGGACAATTTCTCCTCTTTGTGGGATCTTAAGAACCAGGGAAACTCTGAAGTTATATTTGCAGTACAGTTTACGACAAACCCATTGTTTAACGGGAATGACGGAAATAAGCAGCATCTTTTCTGGTTATCCTGGTATGAAGACCAACCGGGTATGTTGCGTGATATAGAGAATGGACGTCCGTACCGTCGCCATGTCGCAACGAAGAAAACGATGGAAGAATTGTTTGACCATTTGCACGACTCCCGTTTCTATAAGAGCTTCAAATGGGTTTATTATGCAAACAATGAGAAAACATTACCGAAGTGGGAACCGCTTTCTTTTGACGGTACGGTCTATTTCACTCCGGACCCAGCTAAAGGTCAGGTTGCCGGCGATCTGAAATTCCATCTTGGCGATACGGCTATTTATTATACGATGCAAAAGACCGGATTGGATCCGAACAGCAATGAGATGCGTAAGTTCCGTGCCAATTATAACTATACTTATTTCCCGCGTGAAATGCATTCTATCCGGTATTTTCCGGCTTTAGTGAAATGGCTGGATAATAACCGTACCTCCATCGGTGAAGAAAAAGGTGGTCGCGAATGGGTTCGTATGCGTTTGGCAGAAACTTACCTGTTGGCTGCCGAAGCTGCCGGTCGTAAAGGCGATTTTGACAAGGCTGCCGAATATATCAATGTAGTCCGTAAGCGTGCCGCTTGGGCAGAAGGCGAACAGAAAGACCAGCAGATCTGGCTGTTTGAAGGCGGGACAAATAATACGCAGAGCACTTATGACGCGTTGAAGGTAACGCCGGCTGATCTGCAAGGTGATTTTGTCGCTTTCATGCTGGATGAACGTGGCCGTGAATTGCTGGGCGAAATCAATCGTTGGGAAGATTTGAACCGTTGCGAACTTTTGTACGATTGGGTGAAGAGATATAATCCGGATGCTCTCTATATCAAACCCTATCATAAACTTCGTCCGATTCCGCAGAAACATATCGACCGTCTGAATCCGGTGGGTGAGATCAGTGAAGAGCAGAATGAAGGTTATTATTAATGCTTATATTTTGATTTAATCGATATAGGATAATAGGTATTAATCAAGGATGGCCGGTTACGATGGAATAGATAATATTCCATTTGTAGCCGGCTTTTTTTTGGCTTATAACCAGGCTTTTCTGGAAAAAAACGAAGAGATATATGATTTTATTAAATCTTCTGTTTATCTTTGTTGCGTACAGTAAAAACGGTAAAGTGTTATCGTCAGTACAACTTTGTCGGTGAACACAAAGTTTATATATTGTCTCTTGATTGAAACCTCGAAATTTCAGAAGAACTAGCAGATGGTATGTGAATTTAGTTCACGTTATTTCTTGTTATACACAGACGAGTGTAAGTGCATTCGTGTATCCAAGATAAAAACGTGGGTAATTATCATAATACAGCTAGTTACAGGTCTCGAGGTACCTTGTCAAGTGTATGTCGTTAATTCCCACGTTTCTTTATATAACCATCCAATAGGGGAATTGTTGGAGGCTATATGGGATTATTTCAGATAGAACCTATGCAAATAATGGAATTGCCTTTATCTATTGCATGCCTCCAAGAACAATGGGTGCAGTTTCTTTTGAAAAAGCTTGAGCCTGCCAATATTACGGAACTTTTTTGGCAATTACGTCCTTATGTCGTTTTGCATCATGTAGAGTTTCAAGAGTCATCATTCTCTTTTTCCATATTCGGCGCAGTAAATTTCTCGGATATTATTAGTTTTATCCGGAAGGATGGGACTTTGGGTATTTTATTAAAGAATGGCCGTTTTTATTTGTTCTCCGATTCGAGTATGGACCGGCAATGTATATTGGTTTGTGATCCTGATTTTTATGAACGGGAGGGGAAAGCGTTATCTGCTTGGTCAAATTTCGTCGGT
>ERZ791875.1252-NODE-1252-length-17974-cov-2.654501_pt1 | contig 17974 bp, 15 predicted proteins | sample MGYA00510278_ERZ791875 | MGnify/ENA primary metagenome ERZ791875 (study PRJEB30046, sample SAMN00792078) | human gut metagenome | study: EMG produced TPA metagenomics assembly of the A metagenome-wide association study of gut microbiota in type 2...
CTCGTTTGCAGGAAAGCGAACAAAGCTCCGAAAACAACCAACCAAAAAGCAACAAGTTTATATTTCATCAGACAAAACCTTAAGCGTGTTTAACCAATCGAAAATGTTTATCCACCGAAGCTGGCAACTCATGCGGATAGTGCGTCACATAGATCAACGTCTTACCCGGACGCGCACAAAACTGCTCGATAATAGCAGCCGCTTTCTTCTTATTGCTTACATCCAGTCCGTGCAACGGTTCATCCAGGATAATCAAGTCGGGATCTTTCACAAAAGCACGGGCCAGAAGCGCCAGACGCTGTTCACCGGAAGAAAGGGTGAGGAAAGAACGGTCTTTCAGCTCTTCGATGCCGAATACGCGCATCCAATCCAGTGCAACCTTCTGTTGCTGCTCCGTACATTTCCGGTACAGCCCGATTGAATCGAAGAAGCCGGAGCCGACAATATTCAGAGTGGGCACATTCTCCATATAGAAAAGATGCATCTCCGGCGAAACATAGCCGATACGTTTCTTTATATCCCAGATGCTTTCTCCCGAACCCCGTTTCCGGTCAAACAGGTAAAGCGTATTGGCATACGACTGCGGATTATCGGCATAAATCAGACTCAGCAACGTTGACTTGCCCGCTCCGTTCGGACCGAACAAAGCCCATTTCTCACCGTTCTTCACCTCCCAATCCAACTCTTTCAGGATTGTACGGCTACCATATTTAATAGACACATGTTCCATCCGGAAAGTTACGGTATGCGTGGAAGGCTCCTTCTGCTGCTCCACCGGAAGCGAAAGCGGTGCCATCCGGACCGGATCTGTTTTTCCTTCGGAAGGAAACAGGTCCGCAATCAGGTCCGTTTGCCGTAGAAACTCTTCACGGCTGCAAACTGGCAGGCATCTACGTTGTTTGACCGGCAAAACATGGGTGATCATTTCCGGTATATCATCCGGATTAGAGAGTAGCAAAATAACCTGTACCCCCTCCAACTTCGTCATTTGCTGAAGCATTTCCACCAAAACTCCGCGCGAAGGCGCATCGAGTCCGATAAACGGGTTATCCAGAATCAGCACATGCGGCCGTTTCAACAAGGTCCGCACGATCAGGAATTTCCGCAGTTCCCCACTGGAAAGGAAGAGCAGTTTCTTCGGTAAAAACTCTTCTATCCCGAACAAAGATAACACTTTATGGAAATCTTCCGTTCCTGCGTGTTCGCTTAATATCTCTTCTATCGTGGGAATATCATCTGTTTCCGTCGAATGCCAACGCTGCTGGTAGTAAGAATTGCGGCAATCGGCCAGGGAGTAAATATCTTTGAAAGCAATGCTCTTCACCAAATCGCTTACATTCCCTTCATATCCAAAGGTCACTTCTCCTTCTTTTAATGCGAATTTACGCTGCATGACATCGGCTATCAGCGTCTTGCCTGCACCGTTCGGGCCGATGACAGCCCATTGTTCTCCCTCTTCTATCGTCCAGTTAAGAGGTTCTTCGAAACGCAGTTCCGGCAAACGGGTGACTACATTCCGGATGTTTACCATTATATTCCTATTTTCCATCGCCTTTCTATTACACGTAGCAAAGGTAACAGAAAAGGGGGAACTCTCACAAGCTCCCCCTTCCTATTTTGTACAGGTTTATATGTTTATGTATTCCTTCGCAAATTAGTTACTCAAAATAGACCTGCACCTTATCCCAACGTTCGTTTCAAAAATACACTTAAACTATTTACGCTACAAATATAATAATTAATTTTACTTATTATCATTTCACGCGTTATTTTTGTTGCAAAACATAATTTATGCAACAAAAATAGTAACAGATTAAAAGACACGTGTACCTTTTCCCAAATGAATCTCCGAAGCCTGCGTGATAATTACCTCTTTGACTCCGGCGTCGATCGCCTGAAACGAATTCTCCAGCTTGGGAATCATGCCGCCCTGGATAACGCCTTCTTCCACAAACTGCTTGAAAGCCGTACGATCTATTTCCGGAATCACGCTTTCGTCATCGTTCTCATCTCTCAGCACTCCTTTCTTTTCAAAGCAGAACATCAGGGTTACATCAAAATGTTTTGCCAAAGCTTTTGCCGCTTCACCGGCGATCGTATCGGCATTCGTATTCAACATATGCCCTTGTTTATCATGCGTGAGAGGTGCCAGGACAGGTACAATCCCCTGATGAATAAGGGATGCCAGCAAATCGGCATTCACCTCTTTGACATCTCCGACAAAACCATAATCGACCTCTCCCACCGGACGTTTGTCCGAACGCATCAGGTTCATATCCGCACCAGTCAGTCCGAGCGCATTCACGCCTAAAGCTTGCAGGCCGGCCACGATATTCTTGTTGACAAGCCCTCCGTAAACCATCGTGACCACTTTCAGCGTTTCCGCATCCGTAATCCGGCGTCCGCTCACCATCTTGCTCTCGATACCCAACTGCGCAGCCAGCTTTGTGGCAGAGCGTCCGCCTCCGTGTACCAGCACTTTATAGCCTTCCACCTGTGAAAAGTCGTTCAGCAATTTGCGAAGCGTATCTTCTTCTTCAACAATCTTACCTCCCACCTTAATCAGCGTAAGTTTCTCCATACTTCTAAATTCTTTTAAAATTTTTGCGCCAAAGGTACTAAAAAATAAAAGATTTATATACTTTTGCACCATCCAACGCGGTAGTAGCTCAGTTGGTAGAGCATCAGCTTCCCAAGCTGAGGGTCACGAGTTCGAGCCTCGCCTACCGCTCGCAAGAATCAGGCGCAACCTTTAAAGTGTTGTAGCCTGATTTTTTTAACTTTCCTCCCCACGCATTTGCCTGTCGACAATTGTCGGCAAGCGATTGGCCGCAGGGAAATTTCAACTTCAGTCACCGTATATCTCACAAATTATCTGTATGTTTGAAGTCTAAAATCAATAGAAAACCATGGCAACACGGCAGGGAAAGATTCTGATAGTAGACGACAACGAAGATATCCTATTCACGTTAAAGATGTTACTCCGCCCTCGGGTAGAGAGTATCACGACCTGTTCCGATCCGAAAGAGATCAACCGGCTGGTATCGAGAAACCAATACGACGTTGTCCTGCTCGACATGAACTTCACGGCCGACGCAGTCAGCGGGAAAGAAGGATTCTACTGGCTGGAACGGATACTGGAAATATCGCCCGGGACAGTCGTCATCCTGATCACCGCCTATTCGGACACGGAAAAAGCCGTACGTGCCATTAAAGCCGGGGCAACCGATTTCATCCCGAAACCCTGGCAGAATGAAAAGATGCTGGCAACAGTTTCAACTGCCCTCGAACTGAGTCTCAGCCGTTCGGAAGTACGGACGTTAAAGGAACAGAAGTCGGCATTGACCGCTTCGGAACCAGAAATTGAAATAATCGGCGAATCGGCCGCCATGCAAAACGTATTCCGGACGCTCGAAAAGCTGAAAGACACAGACGCCAACATCCTGCTGCAAGGTGAAAACGGGACGGGAAAAGACCTGATTGCCTACACGCTTCACCAGCAGTCCGTACGCGGGAAGGAACCGTTTGTCCCGATCGACTTGGGAAGCATTCCACACGAACTATTCGAAAGCGAACTGTTCGGACATGAGAAAGGAGCGTTTACGGATGCAGACAAAAGCAAACCCGGACGAATCGAGATTGCATCCGGCGGCACGCTTTTCCTGAACGAGATCGGAAACTTGCCACTCATGGCGCAATCCAAACTTCTGACTGTCATCGAACAACGCAAAATAAACCGTGTCGGTTCGACACAAGAAACGCCGGTCGACATACGCCTCATCTCGGCAACCAACACAGACTTGCATGCCGCCGTACAGAAAGGACGTTTCCGGCAAGACCTGTTGTACCGGATCAATACGATCGAGATAACGATCCCGCCTTTGCGAGAGCGGGGAAACGACGTCACATTGCTGGCCCGGCATTTCCTGCAACGCTACAGCCGGAAGTATAAAAAGGAGATCGAAGGATTCTCCGGGGAAGCGCAACAACTCCTGAAACAGTATCATTGGCCGGGAAACGTACGCGAACTGCAACATGTCATCGAACGTGCCGTCATCCTTTCCGAAGCCGGAGAGCTGCAATATGACGATTTCATGCTCCGCCTTCCGGTTTCCGCCTCTCAAGATAAAGAGGGAAAGTTCAACCTGGAAGAACTGGAAAAGAACACTATACGGGAAGTGTTGCGCCATTGCTCGGGCAACATGACACAGGCGGCCGGCTTGCTCGGCATCACCCGCACTTCCTTATACAGACGACTGGAAAAATACGGCTTATGAAACGTTACACTAAAAAAACGGCCGGATTAGTATTCCTGTTGTTGGTAACCAGCGTGGCCTTCGGGCTTCTGGTTGCTTACGGATTCAGAATCTCTGCAGCTGTCACGTTCGGACTGCTCCTGATTGAAGTTTACGGCCTATTCCGCCTGATGGAACGCAGTGACCGGCTGTTCAAACAATTCATCTGGTCGATGCGCTATTCCGACTTCCTCTCTTCCGGCCCTCCTTTGCAAGAGCAAGGTGACAAGATACCGCAAGACCTGGTTAACGCGATGGAAGAGGCTTTGCAACATTACAAAAAGCACCTGCAGGAGAAAGAAAGCCAACTGCAATATTTCCAGGCATTGGCAAACCATATCGACCTTTCCGTCTTCGTCTATTCCGAAAGCGGACAAGTGGAATGGATGAACCAGGCTTTCAAGATACAAACCGGGCTGAACTTCGCCGAAACGATAGACGATCTGGCGGCTTATCATCCGGAGCTCCCCGCACGTCTGCGCACGTTACATCCCGGCGAACTGTCCATCCTGCAAGTCCGGCGAAAGGAAGACTACTCGCAACTGATCCTTTCTTCCATCTCGTTCGTCGTATTGGGTAAACCGCTAAAGGTCGTCAGCATGAAAAACATACGTTCCGTCCTGGAAAACAAGGAGACGGAAGCCTGGCAGAAACTGATCCGGGTGCTAACACACGAGATTATGAACTCCATGACTCCGATTGTTTCCCTGTCGGAACTGCTCCGGAATAAATGCATGGACGAAGCAACGTCCGATGTGGAAGAACGGGAAGAAACCGGCCAAGCCATCGAAACGATTTACCGCAGGAGCAGCGGCCTGGTACGGTTTGTAGAGAGTTACAGGAAAGTGGCCGGCATTCCGACACCTGTTCCGGAAATCATTCCGGTCAACAGCTTGCTTAACGATGCCTGCCTGCTGTTTAAGGAGCAGGAAAACATTCTGAAAGTGCTTCCTTCAACTGCTCATTTACAGGTCATTGCCGACAAGGGATTGATCGAACAAGTATTGATCAACCTGATTAAGAACGCATTGGATGCGACCCGCCACCGTCCTGATCCGCAAATCGAGCTCTCCGCCGGAATCAACGAAGAAGGCAAAACCTTTATCCGGGTAAGCGACAACGGAACAGGCATTCCGGCCGATGTGCAGGAACGCATCTTTATCCCTTTCTTTACCACCAAACCGTCCGGTTCCGGCATCGGTCTGAGCATCTCCCGTCAAATCATGCACATGCACAAAGGCGATTTGACTGTGACGTCGGAGGACGGGACAGGCTGCCGGTTCTTGCTACTTTTCTCCTGACCCGGCAAGTGCAGCCTTGAACTTTTGACAACTTTTCTTTCAAGAGAAAAGTAATATATCTACATTTGTAAGCAGAAAACAAGACTACAAACAGTTATGATAAAGATATTCTCAACAGACAAAGTCAGAGAGCTTGACAAATACACTATCCAGAACGAACCGATCAGTTCCGTCGATTTAGTGGAACGCGCGGCGACCGTATTCACCAGCGAATTTTGCCGCCGCTACACAAAACAAACCCGCATTATCGTATTTGCCGGACAAGGCAATAACGGAGCGGATGCATTGGCTGTCGCCCGCATGCTGACAGATGCCGGCTACCGGGTGGAAACCTACTTGTTTAATCCGACCATGCGCCTTTCAGATGACTGCGAGCAGAATAAGCAGCGGTTACTCAGCATGGAAAAGATCGAATTTACGGAAGTTGTTGACGATTTCGTTCCACCCGAACTGGACGAACGGGATATCGTGATAGACGGTTTGTTCGGCTCCGGCCTCAACCGGCCGTTGACAGGCGGTTTTGCAGCGATGGTTAAATATATCAACCAGTCAGACGCAACTATCGTTTCGATAGATATTCCCTCCGGTCTTTTTGGTGAGGACAACCGTAAGAATGATCCGGAATCGATCATCCGTGCCAATCTGACGCTGACGTTCGGTTTTCCGAAATTAGCTTTCCTGCTGCCGGAAAACGCCGAATATGTGGGCGAATGGAAAGTGCTGGATATTCTTCTGCATCCGGATATTATAGCAAACACACCGACACAGTTCACTCAAATCACCGAAGAAGACGTTGCCGCCGTATTCCAGCCTCGCAAACGTTTCTCGCATAAAGGAACGTTCGGACATGCCTTGTTGATAGCCGGAAGTCGGGGAAAGATGGGAGCCGCCCTCTTATCAGCCCGCGCCTGCTTGCGAAGCGGAGCCGGTCTGCTGACTGTCCATATCCCACAACGGGGCGAACAGATTCTACAAACAGCTTTTCCGGAAGCAATGGTCGATTTGGACCCAAACCAGGAACATTTCACCTTCGTCTCCGATATCAAGCCTTATTCCGCTATCGGAATCGGACCGGGGTTAGGAAAACATGCCGACTCCGCCAAGGCTTTGGAACATCTGCTTCAAGCTACGGACAAACCGCTTGTGCTCGATGCCGACGCACTCAACCTGATTGCCACCAACAAAGACTTGCTGAAACGGATTCCTCCCCGCAGCATCCTTACGCCGCATCCGAAAGAATTCGATCGTATCGCAGGCGAAAGCAAGACCTCGTACGAACGGCTGATGAAAGCACAGGCTTTTGCCACCGAACATCAAGTCTGTGTCATCCTGAAAGGAGCTTATACGGCAACTTGCACGGCTACCGGAAACATCTACTTCAACAGCTGTGGAAATCCGGGAATGGCAACAGCCGGAAGTGGTGATGTCCTGACCGGTATTATCCTCGGCCTGCTCGCTCAGGGATTCGAACCTGAAACAGCCGCCGTCGCCGGTGTTTTCCTACATGGGACTGCAGGTGATCTGGCCGCCGTTTACCGTTCTGAAGAAAGTATGATCGCGAGTGATATCACAGACATGATCGGCAAAGCATTCAAGCAAATCAAATAGGCATAAGGGCTGGACTAATAATAGTAGGAATTTTATCTATAAAACGAAGATTTCAAATAGAATAATCTGAATATTTTATAGTAAATAAATAGAAGTTTTCTCAAAAACAAGTATCTTCGAATCCTGATTTGGAGGAGATTGATATGAGAAAGCTTTTTAAATATGTCACAGCCCTTGTTGTTCTTGTGCTATCATTATTCATACATGCTTGCAGCAATTACCCGCAAGTTCCGGGTTTAATCGAAGCTGAAAAGATCATGGAGGAAAAACCGGATAGCGCACTATTGATTTTAAACAATATTGAAAACATCGACCAACTATCCGAAAAGGATCATGCAACATACTGCCTCCTTTTAACACAGGCACAAGATCTGAATTATATCACACATACATCAGACTCGCTAATAAAAATTGCTGCGACTTATTTTGAGAAACATAAAGACCAACCACGCGCCATGTTAGCTTATTATTACTTGGGACGCGTAAATTCAGATTTACAGGATGCACTCCAAGCACAAGAATATTATTTAAAAGCCTTAGAAATAGGAGAAGACTCAAAAAACTATGCACTCCTGATTAAAATATATAATAACTTAGGAACTTTGTATGCCTATCAAGACATCAACGATATGGCATTACCTATGTATAAAAAGGTTTTGTCATATTTAGAAATAGAGCCTGATTCTGTAAAAACAGCATTTGCCCTTAGAAACATAGCCCGTATATACACTCAAACTCAACAGTTAGATAGTGCTATTTATTATTATAGGCAGGCTTTAACTTACTCTAAACCCCAGAACATTTCATCTATTTTTCTCAGTTTAGGGAACTTACACTATGACAAAAACGAGTATAGAGAGGCTCAAAAATATATAGAAAAAGCATTAAACACTGCTATTAATAAGAAAACCTTAGATCCTGCGTATTTATCCAAAGGTGAATTATTTGCCAAAACAGGTAATATAGATTCTGCAAAAATTTATTTAACAAGAAGTTCTAACAGTCCATATATTTATACGAAGGCGGGTAGCCTAAAAGCTTTAGCACAGATAGCTCTAATAGAGCATAATTTTAATGATTACATTAAATATACAAAGGAATATGAACAAATCCGAGATACAATCACAAATAATTCTCATTTTGAGAACATACGTCTAACCCAGAGCATGTTTAATTATCAACGCATTGCCAAAGAAAAAAACATTTTTGAAAAAAAAGCAACTCAAAGAATGCTATTAATATATCAGATCTCCATTCTTTTTTTCTTTATATCCCTTATCATTTTTATTTTTATCAAAAGAGAACAACGGAGAAAGAAAAGATTAGCAGATTTAAAGAAAGAACAATATAAACGTAGCCAACAATATATCAAAGATAACCAAAAGCAAATCTTCCAACTGACAGAAATGCTTCATTCCAAACAAGTAGAAATAAGTACAGTTGAAAGGCAATTATATGAAGCGAGAAAATTAATGCTCGAAATGGAAAATAGGCAAATCTTCGAAAAACAAGGAACTATTCTACTATTAGAAAAAGATTTCCATAACTCATCTCTATATATCAAAATCCATAGAGAAGATGATATCCAGCTTGGTCCAAGTGAATGGGAAGAACTACATCAACTGATTGATGCCACATATTCAAATTTCACAAATAGACTTATTAAACTTTATCCACAAATATCCATAGAAGAAATACATATTTGCTATCTCGTAAAAATGCAACTCTCCATAAAAAAGATCGCTTCAATTATGCATATAACAAGTTCAGGAGTATCACAATGTCGCAGAAGATTATATAAAAAGTTTACAGGAGAGCCAGAAAATACAGAAAAATTCGATAATTTCATAGCTGATTTATAAGCAATTACAAGTTGTCACATTTTTGTCAACAAAAATATAAGCTTCATAATAGTAAGAAGTTTACTTTTGTCCAAAATCTCAATTTGATTTTAAAAAATTAATCTTATTAATATTATGAAGCATTTTATTTTAACTTTGGTTTTAACTTTGTGTGGCATGTTCTGCACACAATTTGTATTTTGTGATACTATTCCTGCAAAAGGGAAATGGAGTATAGAAGATATACGTTCAATTGTACCAGCACCTCCTACAGCTTCTATAGAAGGTAAAGTATTAACAATTAATTTTATAGATCCACTTACTGACCTGACAGTGAAAGTTACAAATAACGAAACAGGTCAAGTTGTTTATGAAGAATGTATTTCTGTGTCTACACCGCAGAGCCATTCAGTGGTATTAAATGCAGACAATGGCAATTATACATTATCATTTACTCATGTACTTGGTTATTTAACAGGTGAGTTTGTAATAAAATAACATATTGTGTGTGACTCTCCTTTACATGTAATATGCTAAGAATGGCCTCGGGCGGTAATTTAACCGGACCAAAATATCTCGATCTCCTTTTCCGCCGCCCGAAGGCTTTTCTTTATGTCTTCTCTAATCTAAAAAGGGAAAAGAGGCTTTTCCGGTTGGTTTCTAACAAAATATTTCATAGTTTTGTGCAATCATTCATCAGAGATTAAACTTAGATTAGAATATGAAGAATTTTATCATTATAGCCAGTCTGCTCCTTAGTTTACCCATTATGGCGCAGACAAAAGTTGTAAAGAAAAATGCTGTCAAGGCAAATAATTTCGGCATAACTTATTCACTCCCTAAAACATCTCTTGTCATTGATGCTGAAGTTACGAAAGTAATCTGTAAAGCAGGTCCTTACTATAAATATGCAGAGAAGTATTTAGGAGTAAAAGACGCCATTACAGAAGATAAAGTTTATTACGAATTAGGAAAAATAGGCTTGACCAACAAAGGTGTACCCGATCCTGATAACACCTATATAGTTGAATTCAAGGGTGGAACCGTCGCCCCATACGCCTATTTGACAGAAGAAGGATTGCTATGTTCCATCAATGCAGAATATACGCCCGACGAAGAAACATCGGAAGCAGCCAAAAAGAAAGTACAAGCTCCGGCTAAAGTAACCGACGCCTCTGTCTTTTCAGAAGAATTGCTGATGGCGGGGTCAACAGCCAGACAAGCGGAAGTAGCAGCCAAACAAATTTACCGCATCCGTGAAAGCCGTCTGAACATATTGACCGGAGAAGCGGACAACCTGCCACCCGACGGCGAAGCGATGAAACTGGTTATCCAGCAACTGGAAGAACAGGAAAAAGCGTTAACAAACTTATTTACAGGAATCCGGACAAAAGAAACCAGCGATTACGATGTGACAATCGTCCCCTTCGATAACCTGGACAAGGAAGTACTGTTCCGTTTCTCTCCCCAGCTTGGTATCGTGGATGCCGACGATTTGGGTGGCGCACCTGTATATATGAACTTGAAAGCCATCGACCGCGCTCCCGAACTGGACCCGAAAGAGGCTGAGAAGAAAGAAAAATCTATGAAAGGAATCATCTATAACGTACCAGGTAAAGCCAGTATCGAAATCAGCATGAACAAAAAAACACTTTACAAAGGCGAAGCACAGATTACCCAATTCGGTACACGCGAAGGGCTTGCCCCCGTTATGTTTGAAGACAAAAAAGCTCCGGTAAAGGTTTATTTCTATCCGGAAACAGGTGCAATAAAACAAATCATTCAATAATCATCTAACAATTTTAATTCTATGTTTGAAGGACAGCCTAAAGGTTTATACGCGTTAGCCTTAGCGAATACGGGCGAGCGATTTGGTTACTACACCATGCTCGCGATCTTTACACTATTTTTACAAGCAAAGTTCGGCTTCACCGCCTCCGAGACATCGGACATATTCTCCACTTTCCTTGCCGGAGTGTATTTTACTCCCTTGATTGGTGGTTGGCTTGCCGATAAGTTCGGATATGGGAAAATGGTGACAAGCGGTATCTTTATCATGTTTTTCGGATATCTGCTATTATCTATTCCTGCCGGTAACGAATCCGCTAAATGGATGATGTTCGGTGCATTAACTATGATTGCATTAGGAACAGGTTTATTCAAAGGGAACCTCCAGGTTATGGTTGGTAACCTTTACGATGCCCCTCAATACAGAAACAAACGGGATTCCGCCTTCAGTATTTTCTATATGGCCATCAACATCGGCGCCCTGTATGCTCCGACTATGGCAACAGAAATGACAAACTGGATGCTGGCTAAGTCCAATCTGACTTATGAAGGTCAGATTCCTTCGCTCGCCCACCAGTATCTGAACGGCACAATCACCGAAAAAGGAACAGAACTGCTCGAATCATTCAGAGCTGCACAGCACTTTACAGGTGACCTGGCAAGTTTCTCGACAACTTACATCGACAAATTGTCGGAAGCCTATAACTACGGTTTCGGCGTTGCCTGTATTTCTTTGATTCTCTCCATAGCTATTTATTATGGTTTCCGCAAAACATTCAAACATGCGGACGTGAATACCAAACAGGCAAATGCAGCTGCTGCAAAAACCGAACAACCGACAGAAGAAATCTCTCCGGCAGAAACCAAACAGCGTATCATCGCCTTGTGCCTCGTATTCGCTGTCGTTATCTTCTTCTGGATGGCATTCCACCAGAACGGATTGACCATGACATTCTTCGCCCGTGACTACACGGCTAATGCGGCAACCGGCTTGGACCGTTTAGGATTCAGCATCATTAACCTGACATTACTGATTATCATGGTATATGCAGGCTTCTCTATCTTCCAGTCGGCAACCAGCAAAGCGAAAACAATATCGACTGCCGTATTTGTCGGAGGTCTGGTTCTGCTCGGAATCAACTATTCGACACTGGATCCGTCTATCACGATCCTGCCGCAGATATTCCAGCAGTTCAACCCGTTCTTTGTCGTAGCCTTGACTCCTGTATCACTGGCGGTATTCGGCTATTTAGCAAAGAAAGGGAAAGAGCCTTCCGCTCCGCGAAAGATCGGTTTGGGTATGTTAATCGCAGCCATCGGTTTCATGATCCTGGCTATCGGATCATTAGGATTGCCGACACCGGACAGCGTAGCAGCCAACGGTATCGAAAGCAGCCAGCTCGTTTCTCCCAATTGGTTGATATCGACTTATCTTGTGTTGACATTCGCCGAACTGCTCCTTTCACCGATGGGTATCTCATTCGTCTCGAAAGTGGCACCTCCCAAGTATAAAGGCTTGATGATGGGTGGCTGGTTCGTAGCGACAGCATTGGGTAACAAGCTGGTCGGTGTGATCGGTAATATTTGGGGAGATATGCAACTCTGGATGGTATGGGGCGTACTGATCGTATGTTGCCTTGTAGCAGCACTGTTCATGTTCTCCATCATGAAGAAACTTGAAAAGGTTGCTAAATAAGAACAGATAAAAGATGAAAAAGCAGTATGCACATAAGCCGGTCACAATCCGCTTCAGAAGATGGAGCCGGAAAGGGTATGCTGCTTTCATCAGTGTGCAGCGTGCCGTAACGATCGGGCAACTGGCTGCACACGTGTCCGAGCGCTTCCAGGTAAAGAATGGTTCTAACCATACATCGGTACTCTCCTTCGACAAGACAGGAGAAGAAGAGACGATGGAAGACAAAACAAGCCGTGACGAAGTCGTCGGGAATACACTATCACTCCTGTTCGAGCAGGCGGTATGCCTCATTCTGACCGTTAGCCGCCCAGCGGCAGCGCAAGCAACACAGACAATAAAAAATAACATTTCCGAAAGCGCGGAAGGCTTCAGCTATTATATGCTGAGAGCCTTCTTTCGGTTTATACAAATACATATTATATGATCGAAAAGCTTAAACAACACGTCCTCGCAGGCGGACTGCTCAACGAAGAACAGGCAAACATTCTGGCAGCCTCCCCCGACAAGGAAGCCCTCTATGAAGCCGCCCGCCAAATCACCCGCCACTTCATGGGAAATAAGTTCGACACCTGCTCTATCATCAATGCCAAGAGCGGGAACTGCAGCGAAGACTGTAAATGGTGTGCCCAGTCGGGACACTACAATACGAACGTGACACTTTATCCCCTCTTGCCGGCAGAAGAATGTATCCGCCATGCCACCTACAACCACCGGCAGGGAATCGGGCGGTTCGCCCTTGTCACCAGTGGCAAGAAGGTTTCCGAAAAAGATATGGTAAAGGTGACCGACACCATCCGGCAGATCAAGCAAGCGACAGACATCAAGTGTTGCGCCTCGATGGGCCTCCTCAGCCGCGAGCAGCTGCAAGCGCTTTACGACAGCGGGACGGAAAACTATCATTGTAACATAGAGACAGCCCCCTCCTACTTCCGCACCCTATGTACAACACACACGATGGAGCAGAAAATGGAAACCATCCGCACTGCCCGCAAGATAGGCTTCCGTATCTGTAGCGGTGGCATCATCGGCATGGGCGAAACGATGGAGCAACGCATCGAGATGGCCCTCTTCCTTCAAAGGGAAGGCATCCTTTCGATCCCCCTAAACCTGCTCCAGCCTATTCCCGGGACGCCACTCGGAGACACGAAGCCGTTGACCGATGAAGAGATTCTGACCACCATCGCCCTCTTCCGTTTTATCAACCCGAAGGCTTACCTGCGCTTCTCCGGCGGACGGGCGAGGCTGAGCGAAGAGACTCAACGCAAGGCACTTCGCATAGGCATCAATGCAGCCATCATCGGAGACCTCCTGACCACCATCGGCAGCCGGGTGGCAGAAGATAAAGCCCTTTTCACCTCGGAAGGATATTCATTAACTGAAAATACAGATTGGGAAAGATGACAACAGAAGAATTATTGAGTTTTGACCGTGAACACGTCTGGCACCCCTATACCTCGACCATCGACCCGCTACCGGTCTATCCGGTCGAACGGGCGGAGGGCGTAACGATTACGCTGAAAGACGGCCGCAAACTAATTGACGGCATGTCGTCCTGGTGGGCAGCCGTGCATGGATATAACCATCCGGTACTGAATGCTGCCGTCCGTGAGCAGATAGACAAAATGAGTCACATCATGTTTGGAGGCCTGACACATGAGCCAGCCGTCGAGTTGGCAGCCAAGCTTTTACCGCTGCTACCACCCTCGATGGAAAAGATATTCTTTGCCGACAGCGGCTCCGTTGCAGTCGAAGTCGCCATGAAAATGGCGATCCAATATTGGCAATCGAAGTGCCGGAAAGGAAAGAACCGGAAACATGCCTTTGCCACCATCCGGAGCGGATATCATGGCGACACTTGGCACGCAATGTCTGTTTGCGATCCGGTGACAGGCATGCACGGTATCTTCGCCGGAAGCCTTCCCGTCCAGTTCTTCATCCCCCAGCCTTCCGTCAAGTTTCATGACGAATGGGATGAGAAAGCGATGGATCCCCTAAAAGACCTGTTGGCAAAACACGCCGGAGAGATTGCAGCCCTTATACTCGAACCGATCGTGCAGGGAGCCGGGGGAATGTATTTCTACTCCCCTACATTTCTGGTACGGGCACGGGAGTTATGCGACCAATACGACGTCTTGCTTATATTCGATGAGATCGCGACAGGATTCGGTCGGACCGGCCGGCTCTTTGCCTGGGAGTGGGCGGGTGTCGAACCGGATATCATGTGTATCGGCAAAGCCTTGACCGGCGGTTATCTGACGCTCTCCGCCACAATTACCAGCACAGCGGTAGCCGACATGATTTGCAGCGGTGAAGCGGGATGTTTCATGCACGGCCCCACTTTTATGGGAAATCCGTTAGCTTGTGCCATCGCCTCGGCATCCGTTTCTCTTCTATTGGAAAGTGGTTGGCAGGAAAAGGTCCACGCGATAGAAGCACAATTAAAAGCCGAACTCGCTCCGGCAGCCTCCTTCCCCAGCGTGAAAGAGGTACGGGTGTTAGGAGCAATCGGAGTCATCGAGATGAAAGAGCCTGTCGACATGGCCATCCTCCAAGAGCGATTTGTCAAAGAAGGCATCTGGGTACGTCCGTTCGGAAAGCTGGTTTATCTCATGCCTCCGTTCGTCATAACAAATAAAGAATTGTCGAAATTGACAAGTGGCCTGCTTCGTGTTTTCTGATAAATCATAACAACAAAGCAATGAAAGATTACAACATATTATTAGATAAACTGAAAGAGACAGGTAATCTACGGAGTCTGCCGGAAGTCATACACGAAGGGAAATGGATATGGAAAGAAAAGCGGAAGATGCTGAATCTTTCCTCCAACGACTATCTCGGCCTGGCGTCACGCAAAGAGCTGCGTGAAGAGTTTCTGAGGGAGATGCAGGAAAACGACTGGCTTTTCTCATCCTCGTCCTCCAGGCTGTTAACCGGCAATTTTAAAGTTTATACCGAGCTCGAGGAATGCTTGTCCGAACGATTTGGGCGCGAGGCCGCTTTGCTATTCAACAGTGGTTATCATGCCAATACAGGCATACTTCCCGCCCTGGCGGACAAACAGACGCTGATACTGGCGGACAAACTGGTACATGCCAGCATCATAGACGGGCTCTTGCTGAGCGGCGCTCCTTATCAGCGATACCGCCACAATGACAACGAACATCTGGCACGACTGCTTGCCAAATATGCACATGAATACGAACAAGTCATTATCGTCACGGAAAGCATCTTCAGTATGGACGGGGATATCGCCGACCTCCGCCAACTCGTTTCCCTGAAGCGACAATTCCCAAACGTATGGCTCTATGTCGATGAAGCGCATGCCATTGGGGTAAGAGGTAAAACAGGATTAGGGATTGCGGAAGAACAAGATTGCATCGGGGATATAGACCTGCTGGTCGGTACTTTTGGAAAGGCATTGGCATCTATGGGCGCCTACCTGTTGTGCAGCCGGACGATCCGGGAATACCTGATCAATACCATGCGCCCACTTATCTTTAGCACCGCCCTCCCACCTGCCCAGATTGCCTGGACCCGGTACATTTTCGAGAAGCTTCCTGAGTTTACGGAAGAACGGCAGAGACTCGCCACAACCAGCCGTCTGCTATCGGAAGCATTAAAAGGCAAGGGAGGAGAAATTTCATCCAGCCACATCATCCCTTTCATTATCGGGGAAAACGAAGACTGTGTGGAGACGAGCCTAAGATTACAGCGGAAAGGTTTCTATTGCCTGCCCGTCCGTCCGCCGACAGTTCCGAAAGGAACGGCACGGATACGTTTCTCACTGACGGCTAATGTAACGGAAAGTGAAATAAAAGAATTGATTAACAGTATAGACTAATGAAAATAGATAAACAAGTCAATAAGGAGCAAGGACGTCTATTGCTGTTCTTTTCCGGGTGGTCAGCATCTCCGGAACTGTTCCGCCCGCTAAAAGCAGAGCCCGGTACGGACGTTTGGGTCTGCTATGACTACTGCGACCTCCGCTTCGGGGAAGACCTGTCGACTTACGAGGAAATCCGCCTGGTGGCATGGTCATTGGGCGTATGGGTAGCCTCGGCCCTGTTCCGGGGGAAAAAGGATATGTTTGTAGAAACTATTGCAATTAATGGGACGGACTATCCCGTTCACGACACCTGGGGAATCCCGCCTGCCGTATTCGAAGGAACGCTTGCGAATGTAACGGAGGAGGGCATGCACCGCTTCAACCGTCGGATGTGTGGAGGACGGGAAGTGCTCCAAACCTATGAAAAAGTGCCTTCCCGCCCGATTGACGAGGTGCGCGAGGAGCTACAGACGCTCTATACCCATATCAAGGAAGATGCAGTAAAGCCTGTCGCTGACAACTTCTGGACCCGGGCTGTTATCGCATCCGGCGACCGGATTTTTCCGTTCGCCAACCTGCACAATTACTGGCAAAACCGTTGCCAGGTAACCGTATTGGAGGCGCCTCACTATCCTTTTTATTTATGGAAACAATGGAATGAAATATGGAAGCAATAGACAGAGAACGCATACAGCATCGCTTCACCCGCGCATTGACAAGTTATGACAGCCAGGCGGATGCACAGCATCGGATTAGCCGAAAATTAGCATCTCTCCTGCCCGGACCAGTGGGAGGACATTATGGGCGCATCCTGGAAATCGGCTGTGGAACAGGTGGTTTCACCCGTTCCCTTATCGAACAATGCAAGGCGGAGGAATGGGTATTGAATGACCTTTGCGAAGGTTGCCGGGAGAAGGTAAGCAAACTATTTCAGGATTGCTTGCCTCGCTTTATCATGGGAGATGCAGAAGCGATCCCCTTTCCCGGCAAGTTCGACCTGATTGCTTCTGCATCAGCCTTCCAGTGGATGAAAGAGCCGGAAAAGTTTCTCGGCAAGCTGACGAGACTGCTGGAACCGCACGGTACGCTTTTGTTCAGCACCTTTGCCCCCGGTAACCTGTCAGAGATAAAAGAGCTGACGGGAAAAGGACTATCCTATCCCACTGCCGGCGAACTTTCCGGATGGTTATCCGCCGGCTTCGACCTCCGGCATTGTGAGGAAGAGATAATCCGCCTGACATTCAACAGTCCGCTGGATGTATTGAAGCACCTGAAAGCGACAGGAGTAACGGCTACGGGAAACGGTCTCTGGACAAAAGGCATGCAGGCTTCTTTCTGCAATCGTTACCGGGAACAGTTTCCGGCAGCCAACAATCAAGTAACACTCACATACCGCCCTCTCTATGTTGTGGCGATAAAAAAATAAACAGCTTATGAAAGGAAAAGTATTATTCATCACAGGTATCGATACCAACATCGGCAAGACCTTTGCCACCGGTATTCTTGCACGCGCATTAGCCGGAAAAGGGAAACAAGTAATCACCCAGAAAATGATCCAGACCGGCTGCACGGAGATTTCGGAGGACATCGAAATGCACCGCCACCTGCAAGGTATTTCC
>ERZ791875.1260-NODE-1260-length-17848-cov-6.107008_pt1 | contig 17848 bp, 16 predicted proteins | sample MGYA00510278_ERZ791875 | MGnify/ENA primary metagenome ERZ791875 (study PRJEB30046, sample SAMN00792078) | human gut metagenome | study: EMG produced TPA metagenomics assembly of the A metagenome-wide association study of gut microbiota in type 2...
AGCATACCGCTGGAGAGCGGTCTATAAATACTACTCTTTTATAATACGAGGAGGTTTTTGTATGCTGTCTTATCGTAAGCTTGCGATGTGTGTTCTGGGTCGCCCCCTCCATACGGGGGGGGGTATCGATTTACCCCGTCCGGCCTCTCAGCGGGCAGCGGCGTTTGTCCTGACCGCCGCAATGCTCACCACCCTTGCCGCCCCGGCCTTTGCAGGGACATGGTACATCGAGGATGGTGACATCACCGTGAAAGCAGGCGAGACCGAAGGGACAAACAAAGTCTCACAGGGGGCGAATCAGGAGGTGGAAGACACCGACACCATCATCAAAAATCGTGAGGACACCGCTTCTTCCAACACCGTGACCATCGACGCCGGGAACGATAAGATCGAGGTCACGCTGGACAACGTGAACATCAAGACAGACTCCGGTTCCGCCCTCACTTCGAACGGCGACGTGACGCTGACCCTGAAGGGCGAAAACCATCTCACCGGTGGTAACGGCGACATCTACGGCGGCGACGGCATCACCAGCCGCGGCAGCCTCACCATTTCCGGCGGTACGGTCACTGCCACCGGAGGCAATAGCACGGGCAGTGTTGGCTCCGGCGGCAGCGGCATCTACAGCGTCAGCGGCGGCGTCACCATCTCCGGCGGTACGGTCAACGCCAATGGCGGCGACGGCAAAAACGGCTCCGACGGCGGCGACGGCATCTGCAGCGACAGCGGCGACGTCACCATCTCCGGCGGTACGGTCACTGCCACCGGAGGCGGTAGCACGGGCAGTAATGGCCTCGGCGGCCGCGGCATCTGCAGCGACAGCGGCGGCGTCACCATCTCCGGCGGTACGGTCACTGCCACTGGCGGCAACGGCGATTACAGCGGCGGCGACGGCATCTCCAGTTCCGACCGTGTCGCCATCTCCGGCAGTACGGTTACTGCCAACGGCGGCGACAGCAGCTCCAGAAACGGCGCCAGCGGCATCTCCAGCAGCAGCGGCGTCACCGTCTCCGACGGTACGGTCACTGCCAACGGCGGCAACGGCAGCTACGGCGGCGGTGACGGCATCTACAGCAGCGTCATCGATCTGTCGGGCAGCCTTGAGCTGACCGCCAAGGCCGGCAGTCCCAACGGCAAGGCCCTCTCGCAGCGCGGCAATGAGCTCGACCTCGACACCATCAAGGACAAGCTGGGCCCGGGCGCAAAAGTCACCGCCACCGACGCCAACGGCAAGGTCATCGCTCAGGTCCCCATCCCCCGCCCTGTGGAGCCGGAAGAGTCTTCTTCCTCTTCTGACGGCGGCTCTGCCGCCCCGTCCGCACCCGTCTCTTCCCTCCCGGGCCTGACTGTCACCGACAAGGACGGCCAGCGCATCTCCTACACCAGCACCCAGAGCGGCAATACCCTCACCGTCTGCGTCGGACGGCTCACAGCCTCCTTCCGCATCTCGCTGGCCGCCCTGCGTCAGCTGCGGGCTGAGGGCATCGAGACCATCACCTTCCAGACCATCCTCTGCTCCACCACCCTCTCGGTGGACGAGCTGCTGGCCATGGGCGGCGAGGACGCCGAGGCTGTCCTGACCCACCGGCTCACCGATTCCAGCCTCACCGTGGGCTGAAGCACCGCTCTCCCCTTCCCACAGGGATAGAAAGGCCCCGCTGCCCTGCACATTTCATGCAGAGCGGCGGGGCCTTTTCCTGTTTTACTGCACCCCGGCAGAGACCGGGACTCGTTTTTCCTGCTTTTCGGGCTTTCTGCGCTGCTCTGTGGCGGCAGCGCGGGAGCGGTCGTAGCAGTAGCGGATGATGGCCTGACGGCGGACGATGCCGATGAACATTCCCCGGTCATCCACGACGGGGACGAAGTTCTGGTTCATGGCCGCCTCGATGAGCTGGTCCATGCTCGTGGTGACCGTGACGGCCTTGTAGTCCCGCTTGTGCTCAAACTCCCGAATGGGGATGTCCTCTGCCGCCTCAAGGTCGAGGCCGTGGAACTTTTTCAGCCCCCAGAGGATGTCCCCCTCCGTCAGGGTCCCCACATACTCTCCCTTGCGGTTGAGCACCGGGATGGATGCGTAGCGGTTGTTCTCCCATTTTTCCAGCGTCTGGCGGAGGGTGAAGTCATCGTACACATACATCAGGTCCTGCTTGGGGGAAAGGAAAAACAGAATATTCATGAAAACAACTCCTATTGTAAACTTTTCCACCGCCGGGCCGCAGCTCCTGTGCAGCCGCAGCAAATTCCTGTCTTCAGCACCTTGGCAGCCGAATGCCCCGGCATCCTGTGCCGGATACAGTCTTACTCTTGCCACCTTAGATTTTAGCACTTTTTCATAGTAAGATAAAGATGCCTTCGTCATCTTTTATATTTTATTCACAATCATCTTTTGTTTTGTCGGATAAATATTCACGAAATGGATGCACTGCGAAGGATTTTGTGCTATACTAACAACAGGAACGCGGCCCTTTGCGGCTCTGTCTTTCAGTATACCGGCTTTGCGGTGTCGAAACAGACCGAGACGGGTAAGCCGCGCCTGACTTTTTTCTTTCTGTCAGCAATTATATGCTGTACAGCTTCCTCATAAAGTTGTATAATAAAAGTGGTACGCCGCCTTCTTAGGCCCGCGCACCGCCCCGCCGCCGTGCGGACCGGGGTATCATAATGAATAAAAGGAGCAGAGCGACTATGATCACTTCCCGTTTCCCGCTGGGAGATGTCAGCTTCTCAGCCGAGTATTTTTCCACGCTCGTGGGCGAGGCAACCAAACAATGCTACGGCGTGGCCGCAATGGCCCCCCGTGATCTGACCGACCGTGTCCGCAGCGCCGTGCGCGGCGTGGACGATTCGGCCAAGGGCGTCCGTGTCACACAGGAAGAGGACCGTCTCGTGATCGAGCTGCACATTGCCGTCAGCTACGGGCTGAACATCTCCACCGCCGCGCGTTCCATCTCGCACCGCGTGAAGGACGAGGTGGAGCAGGCCACCGGCCTGAAAGTCGCCCGCGTGGTCGTATCGGTCGATGACGTGGTTGCCTGATGAGACAAAGCCCGCCCGGGGGTACCGGGAAGATATAAGGAGTAAAAAGCAATGATTTCTGGTAAGATCCTGCGCGACGCCATTATTTCCGGCGCAAACAACATCAACAACCAGCGCTCCCGCGTGGACGAGCTGAACGTGTTCCCCGTCCCCGACGGCGACACCGGCACCAACATGGGCATGACCGTCGGCTCAGCCGTCCGTGAGCTGCAGGCCATGGACGACAGCTGCACCGTGGGCGAGGCCGCAAAGACCGCCGCCTCCGCCATGCTGCGCGGCGCCCGCGGCAACTCCGGCGTCATCACCAGCCTGCTGTTCCGCGGCTTCTCCAAAGCTCTGGAGGGCAAAAAGGAGGCTGACGCCGCCGACATCGTGGCTGCACTGAAGAAGGGCGTCGAGGGCGCTTACAAGGCTGTCATGAAGCCCACCGAAGGCACCATCCTGACCGTCGCCCGCGTCGCTTCCGAGGAAGCTGCTGCCTGCGGCAAAGAGGATGTGGCCGAGCTGTGGGACGTCGTGATGACCGCCGGTCAGAAGGCTCTGGAGGACACCCCCAACCTGCTGCCCGTCCTGAAGAAGGCCGGCGTCGTGGACGCCGGCGGCCAGGGCATCATGATCATCTTCGAGGGCATGGGCAAGGTCTTCCACGGTGAGGACATCGTGGCCGGCGGCGAGGCTGTCCCCAACAAGGCCAAGCTCTCCACCGCCAACGCCGGCAAGGGCGTCTTCACCGACGACCTGATGAAGGTCGAGGACATCAAGAACGGCTACTGCACCCAGTTCCTCATCAACAAGAACGAGGGCGCAAGCGCCGCAAAGATGCGCGCCTTCGCCGAGTCCAACGGCGACAGCGTCGTCTGCATCGAGGACGATGACGTCATCAACCTCCATGTCCACACCGCCGACCCCGGCAAGATCCTGAGCGAGGCCATCAAGTACGGCTACCTCACCAACTTCAAGATCGAGAATATGCACGAGCAGTTCCTGGCCCGCCAGAAGCAGGGCAAGAGCCTCGAGAAGCAGGCTTCCGCCGAGAAGAAGCCCGACCCCGCCAGCGAGTTCGTCTACGCTGCCGTTGACCCCAGCCGCGACTATGGCTTCGTTGCCGTCGCCGCCGGTGAGGGCCTGAAGGCTGTCTTCACCGACCTGGCCGCTGACGCTGTCGTCTCCGGCGGTCAGACCATGAACCCCGCCACCGAGGACATCCTTGCCGCCATCCAGAGCGTCCCGGCCAAGACCGTCTTTGTCCTGCCCAACAACAAGAACATCATCATGGCTGCTGAGCAGGCCCAGAAGCTGGCTGACCGTCAGGTGGTCGTTCTGCCCACCCGCACCGTCCCCATGGGCATCACCGCTCTGCTGAACTTCGACCCCTCTGCTACCGTCGAGGCCAACACCATCAACATGATGTCTGCCGCCGATAAGGTCTCCACCGGCCTCATCACCTACGCCGCCCGCGACAGCGAGTACGACGGCAAGCGGATCCGGAAGGGCGAGATCATGGCCCTGGAGAACGGCAAGATCGTCTTCACCTCCAACGACATCACCAAGGCCACCTATCGTCTGGCCCGCAGTATGTGCAAGAAGGATTCCAGCTTCGTCACCATCATCTCCGGCTGCGACGTCTCCGACGAGGATGCCGAGAAGGTGACCGAGATCGTCAAGGCAAAATGCCCCAACCACGTTGAGGTCAGCCACATCCGCGGCGGTCAGCCGGTCTACTACTATATGATCAGCGTGGAGTAAGCTGCTCCCCTGCTCAGAAACTTGATCGTATAACAAAACGGCCTCTGCTTCCGGTCCATCCGGCTGCAGAGGTCGTTTTTTGCTGCAATTTTAGAAGAAGCTCACCTGACTGCTCTCGGGCAGGTCACCCAGAGCGCCCACCTGACGCAGGCGGTCGATGATGCTGCTGCCAACGCCGGAGGCCTGCTGCAGCTCCTCGATGGAGAGGTACTCCTGCCCATGGAGGGTGGCGTTTTCCAGCGCATCGGCGGCGGCACCGCCCAGACCTTTCAGGGAGCAGAAGGGCAGGCGCACCTTGCCGTCCTCCACCACATACTTGGAGCCCCGGCTCTTGCCCAGCTCGATGGGCAGGAACTCGTAGCCCCGCACCAGCATCTCGTTGACCAGCTGGAGCGAGACGAGCACATCTTCATCCTTGGCGTTCTTCTCCTCCTTGAGGCGGCGCTTCACCTCGTTCATGTGGGCGCGGGCCACCGCCGCACCGCCCACAGCGGCCTCGTAGTCGATGTCATCGCCGCGGACGGTGAAGTACACCGCATAGAACGCCTGCGGGTGGTAGAGCTTGAACCACATGAGCCGGATGGCCGACATCAGGTAGGCCACCGCATGGGCTTTCGGGAACATATATTTTATCTTGCGGCAGCTCTCGATGTACCAGTCCGGCACATCGTGCTCCCGCATGGCCTCTTCCCAGCCGGGGGCAAAGCCGCCCTTGGCCACCTTGCCCTTACGGACAGCCTCCATAATATCAAAGGCCATCTTCGGCTCGAGGCCCTTGCGGAGCAGGTAGAGCATGATGCTGTCACGGCAGCCGATGACCTCCGCGATGGTGCAGGTGCCGCTGCGGATGAGCTCGTCGGCGTTGCCGGTCCAGACGTCGGTGCCGTGGGACAGGCCCGAGATCTGGATCAGCTCGGAGAAATTCTTGGGACGGGCCTCCACCAGCATTCCGCGCACGAAGTTGGTGCCCATCTCGGGGATGCCGAAGGTGCCGGTCTGGCTGTCGATCTGCTCCGGCGTCACACCCAGCTCTTCCGGGCTGGTGAGCAGGCTGTAGACCTTGGGGTCGTTCATGGGGATGCTGTCCACGGGGATGCCGGTGTACTCCTCGAAATACTTGTAGAAGGTGGGCATATCGTGGCCCAGCTCGTCCAGCTTGAGCAGGGTGTCGTGGAGGTACTTGAACTCAAAGTGGGTGGTCAGCAGACCGCCCGCCACATCGTCCGCCGGGTGCTGGATGGGGCAGAAATCGTAGATCTCATAGGTGTCCGGCACGACGACCATGCCGCCGGGATGCTGGCCGGTGGTCCGCTTGACGCCGGTACAGCCCAGCGTCAGACGGTTCTCCTCGGCGTGGTTGACCGTTCTCCCCCGATCGTCCAGATACTTTTTGACGTAACCGTAGGCCGTCTTGTCCTGAATACCGGAGACGGTGCCGGCCTTGAAGACGTTGGCCTTGCCGAACAGCTCCTCCGTGTAGCGGTGGACGTTGGACTGGTATTCGCCCGAGAAGTTCAGGTCAATATCAGGCTCCTTGTCGCCGTAGAAGCCAAGGAAGGTCTCGAAAGGGATGTCGTGGCCGTCCACCAGCATCCGGGTGCCGCAGTGGGGGCAGCTCTTGTCGGGCAGGTCGAAGCCGTCGTCCACGCTGCCATCGGTGATGAACTCGCTGTACTTGCACTTGGGGCAGCGGTAGTGGGGCGGCAGACTGTTGACCTCCGAGATTCCGGAGAAGTGGGCCACAGCCGACGAGCCGACCGAACCACGGCTGCCCACCTGATAGCCGCCCGCGTTGGAATAGGCCACCAGTTTGACCGCGATGACGTACAGGACGGCGTAGCCGTGGCCGCAGATGGAGTCCAGCTCTTTTTGCAGGCGCTTCTCCACGATCTCGGGCAGAGGGTCGCCGTAGTCCCGCTTGGCGTGTTCCCAGGTGGCGTCCCGGAGCTGCTGTTCTGCGCCCTCGATGCTGGGCGGGTAGGTGCCGCGCGGGATGGCGCGGACGTTGCCGTCGATGCTGGCCGCTATCTTGCGGGGATTGGTCACGACGATCTCATAGGCCTTTTCCCTGGGCAGGTAGCTGAACTGGTTCAGCATATCCTCGGTGGTGCGGTAGAACAGGGGCGGCTGGTTGTCCGCGTCCTTGAAGCCGTTGCCCGCCTGCAGGACAGAGCGGTAGATGGAGTCCTCCGGCTCGGTGAAATGGACGTCGCCGGTGGCGATGACGGGCTTGTGCAGGTCTTCGCCCAGCTTGATGACGGTGCGGTTGAAGTCCTTGATGACCTCTTCGCTCTCCACCTTGCCCTCCCGCACCATATAGGCGTTGTTGCCCAGGGGCTGGACCTCCAAAACATCGTAGTACGATGCAATTTTCTTCAGTTCTTCGTAGGAGCGGCCCTCCGCGATCGCCCTGTAAAGTTCTCCTGCTTCACAGGCAGAAGTGAGGATAAGGCCGTCCCGATACTTGTTCAGAAGGCTGCGGGGGACGCGGGGCTTCTTGAAGAAGTAGTTGACATGGGCCTCGCTGACGATTTTATAGAGGTTTTTCAGGCCCATCTGGCTGCGCACGAGGATGATGAGGTGATAATACTTCTTCTTCAGCACCTCGCGGTTCCCGCCGAGGCCGGTGTTGATGCCGCTGACGGCGGTGACCTGCTTTTCCTCCAGATCCTTCAGCATGACGCAGAAGATGCGGCCCAGTGCGGCAGAGTCCTCGCAGGCGCGATGGGCCTCGTAGGCGGGCAGCTCCAGATGCTTGTTGATGGTCCCCTGCTTGTAGTTGTGGAGGCCGGGGTACATGGCCTGAGCCATGGTCAGGGTGTCGATATAGGTCGGCTCAAACTCGATGCCGCTCCGCTTGGCGGCGGCGCGGAGGAACCGGATGTCGAAGGAGTGGGCGTTGTGGCCCACAAGGATGCGGCCGTCCACAAAGTCGAGGAAGGCTCTCAGCGCCTCGGCCTCGCCGGGGGCGTCAGCCACCATCTCGTTGGTGATGCCGGTCAGCTCGGTGATCTTGGAGGTGATGGGCTTTCCGGGTTTTACGAAGGTGTCGAATTCTTCCACCACCTCCCCGTTCCGCACGATGACCGCGCCGATCTCTGTCAGGTACTCCACGCCGGGGTCGAGGCCTGTCGTCTCAGTGTCGAAGACGCAGAACTCGCCGTTCAGCGGCTCGTCTTTCACGCCGTAGACGCAGGGTATCATGTCATCGACAAAGTAGGCCTCACAGCCGTAGATGAGCTTGAAGTCCGGGTCTGTCTTGTGGATGGCGTCCGCCGCCAGCATGGCTTCGGGGTAGCCCTGACAGACACCGTGGTCGGTGATGGCGATGGCCGGGTGGCCCATCCGGTGGGCCAGCTTGACGATGCCGCCGGGGTCGCAGAAGGCGTCCATGCTGGACAGCTTGGTATGCAGATGCAGCTCCACCCGCTTGACGGGGGCGTTGTCCTCCCGCTTTTTGCGCTCGACAAAGAGGACGTCGTAGGGCCAGACGATATAGTCGTGTTCGTACTTATCGTAGGAGCAGTCGCCGCGCACCACGACCGTCGTACCCTTGGGGATGGACTCCCACTTGGAGCAGTCCTCCCCTTCCTGCGCACGGATCTTCAGGTTGATGGAGCCGGTGTAATCGGTGATGGAGACGGTGTATATCTTGCGGAAGCTGCCCTTCACCTCGGTGAAGAAGACGTCGCCCCAGATCATGCACTTGCCGCCCTCGCCGCCCAGATCCTTGAGGGGGGTGAGATTTTTCGGGGTGAACATCTTGCCGTGGAAGATGGTGACGGGCTTGTCCGTGAGGTCGAGGCCCTCCACCTTGATGGAGGGAGCAGTGTTCTTTTTCTCAAACTTGACGACAGGCGGCGCAATTTTCCGCTCGAGCTTTTCTTCCATCTGGCGCTGTTCGGCCTCGCCCACGCTGCTTTCCAGCGTCACTCTGGGCTTTACGCCGGTGTGGGCGGCGATGCGCTCCGCCAGCAGGCGCTCGAACTGCATCTCCTGCAAAAACTTCGTGCCGTGGCAGACACCGATGGTGATGTTCTGGCCGGTGATGGTGATGCGGCAGCGGTCGAGGAAGCCGTTGATGGGGATGCCGTCCCGCTTCATCTCCTCCATCAGCTCCCGCAGACCGGCTTCATCCAGCGTCGCATAGCCGAAAAGATTGTTGATGCGAAGCTCGAAGCCCTCGTAATCCGGTGCCAGCGAGGCCAGCAGCCGGGCGCACAGCCCCTTGTCCAGCGGGGCAGAACTGCGCAGCGTAAAGATGACCTGCCGCTCCTGCCGCAGCATCTGGGCGTGCTCGACGACCACGCGGCCAAAACAGGCCGCAAAGTCCGGGTCCGCCATAAACTGCGGCCATAGCTGGGAAACAAGTGGTGTCACAGTGGTACTCCTTTTCTATCAGATAGCAAGACAAACTGCCGCGCCCCGGAAAAGGGCGTGGCAGCAGGTTGTTTTTAAGTTAAATCTTCTGTCTTAAAGACATGATAGCCTTCGTAGTGGTAACTGGCGTCGATGCCTTTCATATAGACTTCGCGGTCATTGATTTTTTCGGTCAGAGCAGCGTGCAGCAGCGCTTTTATCTCCACATCCTTGACCGGGCTGCGCTCCATTGCAAGAAGGTAATCTTCTTTATCCACCCTGCTCCAGTCGATGACCTGATGCAGTTCTTTTTTCAGAATAGCATCCAGCCAGATTCGGGTGCTTCGGCCATTGCCCTCCCGAAACGGATGCGCCACATTCATCTCCACATACTTCTCGATGATCTCATCGAAAGAAGACTGCGGCATAGCGTCGATGCTTTCCAGTGCCGGACGCAGATACATCACCGGTGCAAAGCGAAAATTCCCTTTTGCAATGTTCACTGTCCGCATCTGTCCAGCGAACTCGTAGACATCCCCGAACAGGCATTTATGGATGGCCGCAAGCCCTTTGAAGGTACCTGCCTCGAAGGTATCGAACAGGCCGGTGTCATAGAGCTCAAGCGCCCGGGTCTTGCTGAGTTTTTCTTCTGCCCGAGCAAGCTCAGCTTCACTCGTCAGACCAAGCTTATTCTGTAAAATCACAGCTTATCGATCTCCTCCATGAACTGGTCGAGGATATTATCCCCCGTCAGCTTCCTGACGGGTTCGCCGTGGACGAACAGCACTGCCTCGCCCTTGCCGCCGGCAATGCCGATGTCAGCCTCACGGGCCTCGCCGGGGCCGTTGACGACACAGCCCATGACAGCCACCTTGATGGACTTTTTGCAGCCCTGGAGCCGGCGCTCCACCTCATTGGCGATCTCGGTGCAGGGGTACTGGGTGCGGCCGCAGGTCGGGCAGGTGATGACCTCCGGGCCGGCCACCGGGAAGCCGACAGCGCGCAGGATATTGTAGCCTGCTTCCACCTCCTTCTCAGGGTCAGCGGCCAGCGAGACACGGATGGTGTCGCCGATGCCTTCCAGCAGCATCCCGCCGATGCCCATGCCGCTCTTGAGCAGGCCCATCTGGTAAGTGCCGGCCTCAGTGACGCCCACATGGAGCGGGTAATCGGTCACAGCGCTGAGCTGGCGGTATGCCTCCATCATGCGGGGGACGTTGGAGTTCTTGATGGAGATGACGATGTTGTTGAAGTCGAACTTTTCCAGCAGGTGGACATGGTACAGAGCGCTCTCCACCATCGCTTCCGGCACAGGTGCGCCGTACTTGGCGAGGATGTGCTTTTCCAGACTGCCGCCGTTGACGCCGATGCGGATGGGGATATTTTTCTGCTGGCAGGCATCCACGACCGCCTTCACGCGGTCATCGTCGCCGATGTTGCCCGGGTTGATGCGGATCTTATCCACCCCCACATCGGCACAGGCGATGGCAGCCTTGTAGTCGAAGTGGATGTCCGCCACGATGGGGATATTCACGGCGTTCTTGACAGCCTCGATGCACTTGGCGTCTGCCGCGCTGGGACAGGTCACGCGCAAGATCTGACAGCCTGCCGCTTCACAGCGCTTTGCCTGCGCCACATTGCCCTCGATGTCCTCCACCGGGACGTTCAGCATGGTCTGTACGGCAATGGGATTCTTGCCGCCGATGGTCACATTGCCGATCTTCACTTCACGTTTCAGCTGCCGCATGGTTTTACCTCTTTCAAACTGCTCCGGTCACGAGCCGGACGATGTCATTGTACGTTGCAAAGAGCATCAGGCCGAACAGCAGCGCAAAGGCTGCGACGGTCAGGCTGCCCTGGATCTTTTCCGGCACTGCATGGCCGGTGACTGCCTCGATGAGCAGGAAGACGATCTTTCCGCCGTCCAGTGCCGGGAACGGCAGCAGATTGAAGACGCCGAGGTTGATGGTGATGAGCACCAGCAGCTCAGCCACATCCTCCCAGCCGTAGCTTGCGGCCTGACCGATGGCGGTCACGATGCCCACCGGGCCGGACAGGTCGTTGATGCTCTCGCGGCCCCGCAGAAGGTCGGCCAGCGAGGTATAGATGATGCGTCCATAGTAGATGACGCTGTTGGCCGACTCTTTCAGGACGTTCAGCGGTGTTTTTTTGAGGCCGTAAACTGTAAAGCCCAGTGTCATGTGGGTCTGGCCCTGCTCATCCTGCCAGGTGTCGAACCGGACGTCCGGCAGCTCCACGAGCCTGCCGTCCCGGCGGACGGTGAAGTCCGCGCGGCAGCTCTCGGTGCGCATGAGCTCGTAGAGCATATCGTTGGCCACGAAGCAGTGCCGCCCGTTGACGGCCACGATCTCGTCGCCGGCCTGCAGGCCGGTCTGGCCGCAGAGGGCGTTGTCCTCCACGGCATAGATGACCTTGCTGGTGATGGGCTCACTGCGCAGTGAGATGAGGAGCAGCAGCACCACGAAGCCCAGCACGAAGTTCATCACCGCGCCTGCCGCCATCACCAGCATCCGCTGCCAGACAGCCGCCTCGTTCAGCGGCTTGCCTGTCCGCTGCGCCAGCACCTCCGGCGGGATGTCCGGGCCGTCATCGCCCCCGCTTCCACCCTCGGCCTGCTCGCTCTCGGGGCTCTCCTCCCCTTCCAGCGCCACAAAGCCGCCTACGGGCAGGAGCCGCAGGGTATACTGTGTGCCTTTGCGGTAGGTCTTGATGAGGGTCGGACCCATGCCAATGGAAAACTCGTTGACCTGGACTCCGCAGAGCTTTGCCACTGCAAAATGGCCGAACTCGTGGATGGCGATGACTGCGCCGAAGATGAGCAGCGCGGCTGCAAAGGTGATGAAAACTGACATTATTTCTCCTATATTACAGGTGTGCTCTCACGAATGCGCGGGCCATACGGTCACACTCATACACATCCGCGAGGCTGTAGCCGCCGCCGAAGCTGTCGCTGTCCACGACAGCCTCCACCAGACGGCCGATGTCGAGGAAGCCGATCTTATCCTCGAGGAAGAGCTTGACGGCCTCCTCGTTGGCACCGTTGGCGGCGCAGGGGCCGAGACCGCCCTTTCGGATGGCCTTCTTGCAGGCGGCGAGGCAGCGGAACGTCTCCTCGTCGGCCACATCGAAGGTCAGCAGCTTGAGGGTGGTGAAGTCCAGCTCCGGAACAACGCCCGGCACACGGGCCGGATAGGTCAGCGCATACTGGATGGGGATGCGCATATCCGGCACACCCAGCTGGGCGATGATGGAGTTGTCGCTGTACTGCACCGCCGAGTGGACGATGCTCTGGCGCTGGACGACGATTTGGATCTTCTCCGGAGGCAGACCGAACAGCCACACAGCCTCGATGAGCTCGAGGCCCTTATTCATCAGGGTGGCGCTGTCGATGGTGATCTTTGCGCCCATGTTCCAGTTGGGATGCTTGAGGGCGTCGGCCTTGGTCTTGCCCCGCAGCTCTTCGGTCTTCATGCCGAAGAAGGGGCCGCCGGAGGCCGTCAGCAGGATCTTGGTCAGGCTCTTGGCGCTCTCCTTATCCTGCAGGCACTGGAAGATGGCCGAGTGCTCACTGTCCACGGGCAGCAGCCTGACGCCGTGCTTTGCCACAGCCTGGGTGACGAGATGGCCGCCGGTGACAAGGCTTTCCTTGTTGGCGAGGGCGAGGTCGTGGCCGCTCTCGATGGCGGCAAGGCTTGCGCCGAGGCCCGCGATGCCCACCACGCTGTTCAGCACCACATCCGGGCCGTCCATCGCGGCGAGGGCCTTCAGGCCCTCGGGGCCGGTCAGGAGCCCGGGTGCATCGGCGCGGCCGGCCAGCGCAGCCGAAAGCTTTTCGGCACCGGCCTCACTGGTCATACAGACGTATTTCGGGTGGAATTCTTCTATCTGCTGCAAAATTTTATCCGTCTGGCTGTGAGCCGACAGGCCGAACACCTCATACCCTTGAGCGCGGATGACATCGAGACTCTGGGTGCCGATGGAGCCGGTAGAGCCCAGCAGCGTGATTTTCTTAGCCATAAAGAATCGATCTCCTGCTGATTTTAATTGTAGAATGCTGCGATGACCACCATGGTGACAAAGGGCGCGATGAACATCACGCTGTCGAAGCGGTCGAGGATGCCGCCGTGGCCCGGGAAGATGGTGCCGTAGTCCTTGATGCCGCACTGGCGCTTGACCACGCTGGCGAACAGGTCGCCGTAGATGCCCAGCACCGCAGCCACACAGGCCAGCAGCGCAATGATGACATACATGGATACGCCAATGTTGGAGCGGGTGAACTCTTCCATCCGGTCTGCTGCGATGGAGTAGATGACCGTGACCAGCACACCGAACACCATAGTACCCAGCACGCCGCCCACAGCGCCCTCCACCGTCTTTTTGGGGCTGACCACCGGGCAGAGCTTATGCTTGCCAAAGGCGCGGCCCGCGAAGTAGGCGCAGGTATCGCCGCCCCAGGCGAAGCAGAGGATGAGCAGGATGAAGAAGATGGCGTCGTAGCCATACTCCTCCACCGGCAGCATCTCCTTGAGCCGGATGAACGAGTAGAAGCAGAAGATCACAATGCCCGAAAACATGGCGAGGCCGCTGGCTTTCTGGTAGCTGATAACGCCGTTGCGCACTACAAGGTAGATGGCATAGAACAGCACCACGAGGAAGGAAGCGGGCATCACCATCGCCCGGCAGACGCTGTAGCTCGACAGCATGATGAGCAGTGTGTAGGACACCAGAACAGCCAGCAGCGGCCAGTCCCGCTTTTCAAAACCCAGCGCAGAGTAAATTTCATGCAGGGCGATGAGGGTGATGGCCGCGATGACCAGATTGAACACCAGCGTATCGAAGGTGAACAGGACGCCTGCCAGAACGATCAGGCCCACCACGGCTGTGATGATTCGTGTTTTCATAGTTTCATGTTCTCCTTTGTTTCGTCCGAGAGCCGCTCCCCTGCTCCGGCAGGGTCTGCAGCGTCAGCGCCCGAGGAAATACCGGGCGCTCTCCGGGGGCCGCGCACGCTGCGCGGCATCTTGCGTATCGGTTGCCGCTCTCAGAGTCCGCCGAAGCGGCGGGAGCGCCGGTTGAACTCCATGATAGCGGCATCGAGGTCATCGCGGGTGAAATCAGGCCACAGAACGTCCATTTCCACCAGTTCGGAGTAGGCCGCCTGCCAGAGCATGAAGTTGGAGAGCCGCTTCTCTCCGCTGGGGCGGAGGATGAAGTCGGGGTCTTTCTGGCCGGCGGTGTACATCTGGGCCGAAAGAGCCTCTTCCGTAATGTCCTCAGGCTTCAGCTCGCCCGCGGCCGCCCTGGCCGCGAGGCTCCGGGCTGCCCGGACGATCTCAGGCCGTCCGCCGTAGTTGATGGCGATGTTGATGGTCAGGCCGGTCTTGCAGGCAGAGTCCCGCTCCAGCTTGTTCATCAGCTCCTGCAGCTTGGGCTCCAGCACCGTGCGGTCGCCCATGAAGCAGATGCGGACGTTCCGGTTCTTGTAGTCGAAGCCCTTGATGAGGTATTCGCCGAACAGCCGCATGATCGCGCCTACCTCCTCGGCGGGACGCTTCCAGTTTTCGGTCGAGAATGCGTAAAAATACACCGACTCTACGCCCAGTTCATCGCAGTAGTCCGCAATGTCCTGAAAGACCTGTGCGCCCTTTTTATGGCCGGCGGTGCGGGGCAGGCCGCGGCTCTTGGCCCAGCGGCCGTTGCCGTCCATGATGATGCCGATGGACAGTCCCTTCGCAAAATCCTTTGAATGCTCCATGCTCTTCTTCCTCTACGTCTCGTCTGGCAAAAAGTGCCGCGCACCTTCTTTCAGCGCACGGCACCTCCCTGCTTTGCCTGCAGTCGGAATCAGACGGACATGATCTCCTTCTGCTTCTCTTCCACGGCAGCGTCGATGTTCTTCACATACTTGTCGGTCAGCTTCTGGACGTCCTCTTCCATGGTCTTCTGGGTGTCCTCGGTCAGCTCACCGGCCTTCTTCATGGCCTTGGCCTTATCCATGGCGTCACGGCGGACGTTGCGGACGGCGACCTTTGCCTCCTCGCCCATCTTGGAGACTTCCTTGGCCAGCTGCTTGCGGCGCTCCTCGGTGGGAGCCGGGAAGTTCAGACGGATGGTCTGGCCGTCATCGATGGGGTTGATGCCCACATCGCTGGCCAGGATCGCCTTGCTGATGGCGCGCAGCAGGGTGCGGTCCCACGGGGTGATGGTCAGGGTGCGGGCCTCGCTGACAGCCACAGAAGCCACCTGCTGGATGGGCGTGGGAGAACCGTAGTAATCCACGGTCACCTTGTCCAGAACGCCGGGGTTGGCGCGGCCTGCGCGCACGGTCTTCAGCTCGCGCTCCAGATGCTCGACTGCGCTCTTCATCTTGTCTTCGAATGCCTTGGTGTTGCTGCTCATTGTCCTTGTCTCCTGTTTGTTATCAATTCTCACCAGCCGCGAAAAGGCGTCTGGGATATTCTATTGTCGGAAGCGGGGCGGTATGCTCAGCCCTCGTAGACCAGTGTACCCACGTTCTCACCCTGCACAGCGCGGGCGATGTTGTCGGGATCGGCCAGATCGAACACGAGGATGGGGAGCTTGTTGTCCCGGCAGAGGGTGGCGGCAGTGCCATCCATAACAGCCAGACGGTCTTCCAGCACCTTGGTAAAGGTAAGGGTCTCGTACTTCCTGGCGTCGGGGTACTTGTGGGGGTCCTTGTCATAGACGCCGTCCACCATCGTGGCCTTGAACATGATGTCTGCGCTCACCTCAACGGCGCGCAGGGCAGTGGTCGTATCGGTGGAGAAGAAGGGGTTGCCCGTACCGCCGCCGAAGATGGCGATCTTGCCCTCGTCCATTGCACGGAGAGCGTCCTTGCGGGTGAAGGCCGGGGCCACCTGCGGCATGGTGATGGAGGTGAACACCTCGGTTGGCACACCCAGCTGCTCCAGCTTGTCGGAGACAGCCAGAGCGTTCATCACCGTTGCCAGCATACCGATCTTGTCGGCCAGCGTACGCTCCATCCTGCCGCTGGAACGACCGCGCCAGAAATTGCCGCCGCCCACGACGATGCCGATCTGAACGCCCAGCTCATGGGCCTTCTTTACGCCGCCGCAGATCGCGTCCATGGTCGGCTCGTCGAAGCCGGTCCCCTTTTCGCCGCCGAGGGCCTCGCCGCTGATCTTCAGAAGGATGCGCTGATATTTCAACGCCATAATAACATACACCACCTGTATCAGATTTGGCCGCGCTGTGCGCCGCCGGTTTTATCTCCTGTCTATTTTACAATAAAACTGCTCCAAAGTAAACAGGCAAACGCCAGCTCAGCGGCAAAGGTTTCCTCTCCTTCTGCACTTTGGGCAAAAAATGCTGGACATTTGCGGCGAATCATGCTATAATACTGCTTGCATCCCGGCAAAACAGAATATGCGGGCATCGTACATCGGCTAGTATATCAGCCTTCCAAGCTGAGGAGGTGGGTTCGATTCCCATTGCCCGCTCCACCAAAAACCGCCCAGATCCGTCAGGATCTGGGCAGTTTTCTTATGTTCTGGTTGCCCTTCTATTTTTTGTTCCTTCGAACCGCCGCTCTCTCCCCTGCTTTTTTGCACGTTCTCTTGATATTTTAGCTATTATGGAGTATACTAAAAATAGCTAAAACAAGGAGGTGCCTTTATGGTTGCTGCAACTGCTACTGCAACGGAAATGCAGAATAATTTTGGACGCTACCTGAATCTGGTTCTGAACGGTCAGGAAATCATCGTCACGAAAAACGGGCGCGAAGTTGGACGTTTCATCCCGAAGGGGGCTGCGGTGTCTTATCTGACGGACTCTTTGACCGGCATCCTGCACGGCGATATTGAGCTTGACGAAGCAAAATCGGAAAGGCTGGCAGAAAAGTATGGTGTTACTGATTGACGCAAATATCATTCTGGATGTTCTGCTGAACCGTCCCGAGTTCGTCAAAGAATCCTCTCTTGTCTGGAAGCTCTGCGAAACTGAGCAGGCAAAGGGGTATATCTCTGCGCTGACGTTTGCGAATTTGGTCTACATCATGCGCAAACAGCTTACTCCGGAGAAAATCGAAGATGTTCTCCAGCGGCTCGGCTTGATCTTCGAATTTGCAGACCTCACTTCTGCCGACGTGTCTAAAGCGGCTGCGCTGCATTGGGCTGATTTTGAAGATGCAGTTCAGAGCGTCACCGCTGAGCGGATCCATGCCAACTACATCATTACCCGCAATGTCCGGGACTTCACCAAAAGCAGCGTTATGGCATTTACACCCGCAGAGCTTCTGGCTCGGGTGTGAGCCTGCCTTTCCGCCTCCCTCCCGCATTCTTCGGCGGGTCGTTTGTGTCTTTTTAGGGCGCTCAGATATCAGCATCTTCTCGAATCCTCCCAAGATATTTTTTCTTGCTTTTTAGATTTTATGTGATATTATCAAGACACGATAAGCAAAAGAGGTGATTCTTTATGTCCACCCGCAGCCACCCCGAATCTGCCCGTATCATCCGCGAGGCACGGCAGGCCGCCGGGCTGACGCAGCTGGAGCTTGCGGAGAAGCTTGGTGTCACCATCGGCACGATCGGCTGTTATGAGCGAGGCGCCGGGATGCCCAAAACAGATAATCTCTTTGCACTCTGCGACATCCTGCACATCAGACCCGCCGACCTCCTGCGCGCCGATTCATAAACCTGACGCCCCC
>ERZ791875.1264-NODE-1264-length-17787-cov-2.605685_pt1 | contig 17787 bp, 19 predicted proteins | sample MGYA00510278_ERZ791875 | MGnify/ENA primary metagenome ERZ791875 (study PRJEB30046, sample SAMN00792078) | human gut metagenome | study: EMG produced TPA metagenomics assembly of the A metagenome-wide association study of gut microbiota in type 2...
CCGCTACTACAATTTTCGGGGTGACTGCTGCCACCTTGACAAATCCCTGTCTCACTACTTTCTCATCTCCTTCAGCTCGTCAATGTCAAAATGATATGCCTTATTACAGAACTGGCATTTTACTTCAATGGCTTCGCCATCACTGATAATATCGTCTAAATCTTTTTTGCTTAATGTCGCAATCGCGCGTGAAACGCGCTCTTTGGAGCAGTCACAGTGAAACTCCGCCGGAAGCGTATCTGTAATTTCCAGACCAAACTCACCTAAGATGATCTCTAAAATCTGCTCCGGCGTATTTCCTTCTTCTAACATCTCTGTCACAGATTTGATCTCGCTGATTTTCTTTTCCAATGCATCCACGACCTCATCCGGTGTGAATGGCATGAGCTGAATGATAAATCCTCCTGCCTGTTTGACAGAACCATCTACATCCACCAAAACACCTAAGCCGACGGCAGACGGAATCTGTTCGGAAGTTGCAAAGTAATAAGTCAGATCCTCTGCGATCTCTCCGGTCTGAAGTGCGATCTGTCCCACATATGGCTCTTTTAATCCCATATCCTTGATCACACTCATAACACCAAGACCAAGTGCGCCGCCTACATCAAGCTTACCCATGGCATTTGGAGGCAGTTCTACATCTGCCACTCTTGGGAATCCTTTTACATGTCCTGCAGAATCCGCTGTTACCGTAAGTCCCTGTGCTGGTCCCTGACACTGGATCTGCACGGTCAAAAGGTCTTTCTCACCCTTCATCATGGTTCCCATCATGGCAGCACCGGATAATAATCTTCCCAACGCTGCTGTGATCACAGGACTTGTGTTGTGATCTTTTCTCGCTTCCTCTACAATGTTTTTTGAAGTGATTGCAAATGCGCGGATCGAATGATCGGCTGCGGTTGCTCTTACAATATAATCGTTCATGTTTTTCCTCTTTTCCTTATTTCTATTCTGGCAATTGTGAAACTCTAATTTAAGTTCCATAATATCAAATTCGTTTCATAAGCTATGACAGCCTTGGTCGTGCGATGATGTAAATGCGCTCGCTCTCGCTTGTGACCGGATCATGCGTAAATGCATCATACGCTGCCACAAACTCCATGCCAGCCTCTTTAAGCAGCGCTTTTACCTGCTCTAACTCATAAGCTTTCTGATAATGAAGTTCTTCATATCTGCGGTAAAGATCATTTTCCTCCCGGATAAAAAGTGTCAGGTCATACTCATTGACCATCTCATCCTCGTAAAAATAATTATCCCAGATGAAACTGCTTTCCTCACGGTTTTCACTGATCGTGCACTCGCCCATAAGATCCCTGTATTTGTGCACAGTGTTCAGATCAAAAATAAAGACTCCGTCCTCTGCCAGATATTTTTTCACAAGTTCAAATACTTTTTTCAGATCTTCCGGTTCTAAAATATAGTTCATGGAATCACAGACGCTCACGATTGCCCGGATATTTCCAAATAATTCCAGTTCACGCATATCCTGAAGAAGATATAAAATATCATTCCGTTCTTCTTCCTCCTGACGCTCCCCTGCAATCTCCAACATTTCAGCGGAGTTATCCACTCCCACCATGTCATAGCCTGCATCTGCTAAAAGTCTCGTCATCTTTCCTGTTCCGCAGCCAAGCTCCACCACGGTTCCTTCTGTCACATTGTACTCCTGCAGCAGACCGGTCAGATAACTGCTCCATTCCTCATAAGGTACATTATCCATGAAAAGGTCATATACCTGTGCAAAACTGCTGTATGCTTCCAATTTTTTCTCTCCTTGATTATTTTTTCACAAACCCTTATACTACAAGTAGTATTTTAAAGTGAGGTTTTTTATGCCCGAGAATTACGACCATTATATCACAAAAAACATAAAAGCATTATATAAACGGCGACTTTTTTCACCAATTGTATATCTGATCATTGTGATCGTCCTATGGCATGTATTTTCACTGACGGATCTTTTATTTCCGGTGCATCTGACGGATGATGTCCCACTGGAATCCGCCTACCGGAATGACGCTGCCAACATGCATACCACACTGACAGATTTAAAATTCACCGGATACACCAGAAGCAACTTTGCCGGGACTTCCGGTTATTATTATTACACAATCCGGAACGGAGAATGTATCATTGTCCTGCTTTCTCCTTCTACCTGTGAAGAAGGGCTTCCTTCCATTGATGAAGTAAAATTGACCGGAAAAATCAAAAAGTCCTCTGAATCTTTCCATGCACTTTTAAAAAATATGGCGGAAGATTTAAGCTGGACAGAAAGCGGTATTCATAGTAAGGTATCCGGATATTATATCAGTGAACCGGATTACAATCGTACCATAAATACGATTCTTTTTACAGTCATATTTGGTACAAGTATTTATGCGATTCTCTGTCTTGGGCTTTATATGCTGTTTATTTTCTTTCCGGTGCTCTCGCCGTGCTGTCAGGATCTCGCCCTGTTTGGCAATCCGAAGAAACTGCTAGAGCAGGCGGAAGAAGAACTTGCAACACTTCCTCAGTTAGCAACCGAGGATATGTTTATCACAGAACATTATTTTATTGAAACCTCTATTTATGGAAATGCGATCATCCCGATCGACCAGATTATATGGATTTATAAGTACTCCACTCTCCATAAGTTTTTCTGGTATCATTTCAGCATTTCCTATACGCTGCATATCAGCGCCAACAAGCATCTGTATATCCAGTGTCCGAAAAATATCAAATCTGATATTGACGGTATTATGGATTACCTTGCCGAAGCTAACCACAATATTCTCGTTGGATTCAATGAGAAAAATCGATTGGAAGTGCAGAAAATTCAGGGAACGCCGATGAATTTTGAGAAATTTATTGCATTTTTGAAGAAGCGGATTTAAAAAGAAAAAACGTAAACAAGAACATAGGTCACCAATGAAACGAAAACACCAGGCAGAAACATCTGTCCGGTGTTTTTCTGTTTGTTTACGATTGTGGCGTAATCGTGTTTTTTGTTTTGATTGCACCAACTAAACCGCCATAACAGTTATGGAACTGCATTTGTTTTGTTTCGTTCTTTTCGTTTTCGAACTCTAATGTAATGCGTTTCTTTGTTACCTTGACAACACGAACGTTATTTAGGATGATATAGCCAACGGTTCGTCCATTCTGAGTTGAAATCTCCTGAAAAGCGTATTTGTTTACTTTCATGTCGATCCATTTATCTGCTTTCGATGCATTAAACTCTTTCGCAGAACCGAAATAAATTGCATCCAAAACATCAGTTAACGTGGCACTAAACACAGATGTATCCTGTCTTTGTTTCCTAATTTCATTTTCCATGGACTGTATTTTTGATGCGACTTTGATATTATTCGGCATAGTTGCTGCCTGAGCGATAGAACCAGAAGGCATGTACAAGGGAGTTCCGGCAGCGGCTGGATTATACATCAATTTAATCGCATACCAATGATTATCTCGATTTATAAATGCGATTGACTTCGATATATTCTTTTCGTTATTTGTCTGTACGATTTTGTACACACTAAAGTAACCGAGCGAAAATAAACCCAAAATCATTGCTATTGGTTCTAACAATACAACGATTGCGTTTTCAGTTGCAATTCCATAACAAAACGGACTAAAGAAAAGAACGAAGAAAAGAATCAATCCAATCGCCATATAGCCAAGACACGCAACAGCAGGGCATTCTTCCCAGAGCCCTTCTTTTTTCGTTTTCATATAAATTGTTTCGTTTTCCATAAGAATAAATCCTTTCGTTTAATAATCATAAGAATAACAAAATATGAGTGTATATACAACAGAAGGACACCAGATTTTGTTTCTGGCGTCCTCGTTTTGTATATTAGGCTCCAAGTTCGTCTTCTTTTTCTTTGTTATATCGGAACAATGTCAAGAATAAGCCGAATGCTGCAGTACCTGCTGGAATCAGTCCAACAAATTCATAAGCATTTGCATTTGTTACAACGATACCAAGTAATACTGCAATGATTTTTCCGATAACATAGCCGAGAGCAAGACCAAGCAACAACCAAGATTTTTCAGAGTCTTATCTCCATAGCTCACAAAGAAAATAATATTTGTTTGTACGATTTTCCTTTATTCTACATTGTGACTGACTTGTGCATGGACTATATAATCTGTCCTGCTTTACATTGTGAGTGCAGCCACAAAATCTGCTGATTTACATTACTACTCTCCTCTTTCAATCGTACATCTGTACCATAAGCCAGTGATCTTTGATTTTTTCAACCCTAACACAGTCTTTCATATATTCCATGGCTGTCTCATCCGTATAATAAACATATCCTGACACTTCTGTATAGTCTGTCATAAAGAATATGACTGCACTTTCTTCTTTTCTTTGATAATTGACCGTTCCATGTGAGGTCAGCATCCAGTTACAGCCATCTATCATCTGATAATCCGTATCTTCCGGATAATTATTTAAAATGACTTCTGCCTCATTTTCATATTGATTCTGCAATATCATAAATCTCATACGCTCAAGACTCTGAAACAGCAAAGGAAATCGTCCTGGTCCAATTGCAAAATACAGTAAGATGATTATTGTAATATCTACGAACAGCCATCTTTGTCTATGCTTTATCAAATCAATGACTGTAACACCTGCAAAAAGCAACAAGATAAAAAATCTCAGATATGTAAAGCCAAAGAGGAATAGCAATAGCAGTAATAAGCTTATACATTTTTCGTATATTTTATATTTTCGTTCCATCCTAATTTCTTTCTACATCAGTAAGACAATACACCCAGCCACTATAAATGCAGCAATACCACTTTTGTTTCATCGTCCAATCCTGCATCAATCTCATCTAAAATGACAAATGAAGTCGACAGATTCAAAACTATTCCCTTTGTTCCTACTATTTTATTATGATCCGAATCATTAACCGTTATTGCAGCTATCAAACTGACCTTGTTCGATGGTGCATTTCCCCAAACTTCTAATGTTAAAATTGTTCTTGGTGTTGCCGCTTAAATTGATGTAGCCGAAAATCCTATACACAAAACTGCAGCTAACAACATAGCAATAATTTTTTTGTTTTTCTTCATTTGCATCTCCTTTTCATTCACAGCACTGAATCAATGTAACAATATCCAGCCTATCCATATCATTATATAAAGTCTTTTCCTTTATCCATAATCTCATAGAAATTCTTGTGTTTTTTTTCAAATCTGTAAACTGAATCAGTTCATCATTAGTATTAACAATTTTTATCTGATCTGAATTATAAATTTGATAATGCTCTGTAAGCCCGCAACCATTCGTTCCATCACCCTTTACTACTATTTTTCCACTATCAGCTTCTGTGATTACTCCCTCAAATGGAATATTTTTTAATGAAACTGCTGGTGAAAAAAATAATAATTTCACATTTACCAATATACTGACTACAAACAGAACAATAAAAATGACTAAACAAATTTTTTTCTTCATAAGCTCTCCTAACAATTGAATCTTCAGCTTTACAGGAAGTTAAAATGCTCGTATAAGCGTGAAAAAATATCTATAGTTTACATAAAACGTATTGCATTGATTCTTTTCTCTATTTCCCGCTTCATGGAACTGCTGACTCCAAAATCAATCCCCATCACACCAAATCCATAACTTGAAAGAATATATGTTATTGTGGTCTTTTCTTCCTCTAGTTCTTCAAAAAAGAAGGTCGCCGTAGCACAAATATTCGGATAAAGAAAATACCTCTCATATACCTGAACCAACACCTGTTTTCCACTAACACTTCTCTCTATTTCCCCACAAAAAGAAAATTTCCCTTTTCCTTTTTCCATTTCCTGACGAAAATTTTTCACTGCATCTTCAAATTTTTGTTCAATAAGCGTTGGTTCTTTTTCCATGATATTCTCCATATTTAGAAAGATTTTTATTATTTACCATAACATTATCTCTTCATTCCATTCCAATTTCTTTCTATACAAGTAAAACAATACACCCTGCAACTATAAATGCAACAATACCAACGATCCGGCAAAAACGTGTCCATTTTAAATACTTCGCGCTGTCCTCCATTTTTCTGATATTCTGTAAAAGCAGCCAATAATAGCATAAAAAAATAATAAACGCACTCACATAAGTAATGATTCCCGCTACATAAGGTGCCCCACTCAATTCCTGCATGATAATATTGGAAATGCAAATAATATACATCCATAATGCAAATGGAGTTACGATCAATATGTTTAACTTGCTATTTGTACCCATACGCTTTCCCTCCTATTAATTGTTTCTGCATAACCGTTGACTTGTTTTCACTTTTCTTTTTAAATTCCTATATCAGACGAATAATAAGTTTCTTGAATTGGATCCCAATATATATATTTTACGCTCCAAGATAATAATGTGCCTTCCTCGTCGTAATAATTAATCGTAATTCTATCTGCATATTCATCTTCTATCTGATTGTCTGCATTCAGATAATAATTTACCTTACTGTATTTCGAAATGATATTACTTTGTACTCGTCCGTTCTCACATTCTACCTTACAATATGCAAACTCATCCTCCTGTGGAATATATTCAAGTTTCAGGCGATTCTCTCCATTTATATTTTCACACCAGAAATTTACACCTCCACTGACTTCCAGATAGTCAGATGTAATCCTGTTCCCTGAATACAATGTATTCTCTTGTTCTTCTATGTTGTTCTTTTCTACAACAGTTGTTGCATATATTTGCTGGTTATTATACCCTGATAATAATATGTTCACAGCAAAAGTCAGAAGGATAAGAAATATTTTCATAAATATGCCTTTCGTATTGTTCCTGCCTACTCGTATATCATCTGATTTCAGTGTATCATCATATATATTTTTTAACAATATTCAAATTATCTAATATTTAATCTGAATCTTTATGTACTTTATCATGTGCTTGCATGAAAATGTTATTTAAAATTTAATTTTCTGTTCTAGCTCAAGTTTATTCATGCATCTGTACCACCAACCAATTTTCTTTCAGTTATTTCAATCCACACACAATCTTTCATAAATTCAAATACTGCATTGTCTGAATAATAAACATAGCCTGAAGCATCTGCATAATCCGTTAAAAAAGAAAATAATTATGCTTCCTTCTTTTTTTTGATAATTTACGCTTCCATATGATGTCATAATCCAATTTCATCCATCTATCATCTGAAAATCCATATCTTTCTGATGATTATATACGATAATTTCTACCTCATTTGCATATTGATTCTGCAACATCTCAAATCTTATACTCTCAAGATTATGAAATAAAGAAGTAAACTGACCTAGACATATTGAAAAATACAGCAACACAATTAAAACCATTTCCGATTATCTAATTGTTCCCTATAAGTATCCAGACTTGTCACCTCTATATCATTATCTACTTTCTAAAGTTTCAAATATCCATCAGAATCCATATAGATATGTCCCTTTTCACCCAAATCTTTCCATTGTTCTGCCACTTCATTATTACATAAATCGACCGTTAATATTTTTACAAAGAAAATGTATTTTCTTGAATTATAATAATATTTTAATATCAATTTTGAGGTGTATAGAAAGTTTCCGTATTTTCCTCAATACTACTTCTGTTTATTGTTCCAGTTCCTCCAAGATTTTCTGATTCTAGATTATTAATAATCACTTCCGTATCGCTTTTAGAATATATAGAATCTAAATTTTCTTCAACATTATTATTGATAACCTTTGAAGATTTTTCAATACTTTCCTTTTCGTAATTGCTATTTACCACAGCTGTGATTGCAAAAACAGAACCACAAATAAGTATCATACCTATAGAGATAACTACCACTAATTTTTTCTTCATCACTTTTTCCTCTATAAACTGTATGAACCAGTATATGTAATTGTAACAGATGAAGCATTTTCTATTCCGAAAGAATATACTGCTGAACTTATATTGCCCAAAACAACTGTTCCTTTCCATCCATTGGTAACTTTTGTATTTGTGAATCGCAATGACGAATTACTTGTTCTATTCTGAAATGTCAGATAACTTGTTCCTGTCTGACTCTGTGAAATACTCACCTGTATTTTAGAACCTGATGAAAGAGTATACTGATTCTCTCCATATGAATATTTTCCTGCTGGAATTTCCCAATTAATATTTGCTGTATATCTTGCTGTTTTTACTGGCTCTGGATTTGTTTCAGAATATGGCTCGTAGTATCCCATGAAATTGCCATTATCATCTAATAACTCATAGACTTCAAGACCATTTTCTCTTTTTTCTTCAAACTCATTCCATATTGCATTTTTCGATTCATTACTTATTTCTTGTGCCATAACTGGATGAATATTAATAAAAAACACCATTACCAAAGTTAAAGAAAACAAAATTTGCTTTACAGATCGTCTTACTTGTTTCATGTCAATTAATCTCCTTTTAAAATATTTTTGTTGCAGCATTTTTCTCAGAAACATTCAGAAAATACATTTCCTCTGTAAAAATATTACTTTTAACTATTTTTAATATATTATTGCTTTCCAATCAAGGGACAGAATTGTCAAAAAAATTTATGGACAATTCTGTCCCTTGTAATATGTAAACTAACTATGGCACAATAGAAAATATGATGTATGGAGGTTATCACAAATGAAAAAATTTATTTCAAAATTATTTATCACTTTAACAATTATTTGCTTTATCCAGGTAAACATTCCATCGATACACCATATAGGATTCATTGCTCCCTATAATGATATTCCTGTCAGCGGTGAAAACGATCATTAGCTTAATTTCTCTTTGTATACATTTTCATAAAAATAACGCTTTACATAATGACTCATAATAATACAACGTTTCAACTCTGTATTCATTCGATTATTACTGACTCTTTTTCCGCTTTTTTTCATAAGTTCTTTCTCATTCCATAATATATCATATATTTTATAATGAATATCCCACACCCTTCTACACGATAAGCTTGCCTTAATTGATTTTCTGTCTATTTCTTCTGCCCTCACATGTTCCCCATTATTTCCAAGTTCATTGACAGCAGCTCCAGTAACAATTTCATACACTGAAATTGCCTGTGACAATCCATTATTTAAAGCATAATTGTCATAAAGTCTAAGTATTAAATTAATAGATTCCTTTTTCTCTTTTCCCTCCATCCCTTTCCAGCTATTGCTAATACAGATTATTTCCCTCTCTGTCAGATACACGTTCTCTTTCCTATAAAGATTTTCCAGCGTACATTCCAGAGCCTCTTTTTCCATTTTTACAAATTCTTCTCTCGTTACTTTTCCCTGTTCAAACTCTAGTAATGCCTGCTTCTCTAAAAAATATTGTTTATTCTGTGGAATATCCAGATCAATCCGTGATTTCAGGCTTTCCAATTGTTTACTTGCCACAGAAAACTTCCGGTCATTGATGTAATCTGCCAGTTCTTCTGCCATTCTTATGACTTCACGGTCACTTGTGATAAGCCGTGACCACTGCATTTGTCCTGACAGTCCCAGTCTGTTTAATAATTTTTTGAGTGTTTCCCACTGCATATCTGTCTGTCCTTTTTCCGCCCTGCGAAGTGATTTTACAGAACATATTCCCTCACAGAGCTGCTCCTGCGTTAATCCGAACATTTCCCTGCGGGTTCGCAGCACATCTTTCATACTAAAGATCCACTTCTGTTGGTAAAAGTAGGTGCAATCCTGCATATATGCCGGAACTTCATACTCTGCATACAATTTTTTAATCACAGACATTAATTCTTTTGCATTTATCCTATCTGTCCCATTTTTTTCTAAATACTCTGCAACTGCATCCTCTGGCATTGTCTCTAATATTTGTATTTCTATTTCCAGCAGTTCGATTAGATAATATGTCCGCCCGGCATCTCTTAATTTGTCAATAGCTTTTTCACATATCTTCAAATTTTCAGTCTGTGTTTCCATATTCCAATACTCTTTAAATAAAATCTGCTTTTTCAAATAATAATAAACAATTTTAGGATATATTTTTGCTTTCATAATTTCATCATAATATCCTGTGTCTATATACTCCATGAGCACTCTGCATTTATGCAAATAATCCATGTTGTTTCCATATATAATTGTTTCCAATAGCAGATTCATCTCCAATACCGATAATGGTCTTTTTTCGCTCCACACTTTTTCTGCATCCGGTATTGTAAGTATTACGGCTTTCCGATAACATTCAGCAATTTTTTCTTTCGAAGCCCCTTCCTGTTTCAAAACTTCTCCCCACATTGCCAAAATAAACTGATGATTTATTCTATCATTTTCCCTTAAATGTGCCTTATATTCTTTAAGCAAACGATATGCATCCTCTATTTTTTTATTCTGAATCGCAGATAAAATCTTCTTCTTATAATCCCATTCTTCGAAATCGCATAAATCTAACAGGTTTTCGTATAATTCTTTCGCTATACCAAGCCGCTCTAACAATCTGTCTCTGATATTTTTATTAATGGGGCGCTCTCCGTTTTCAATTTTCACAAGCTGGCTGGCACTCATTAATCCCATCGCTAACTGGTCTAATGATACCTTTTCTTCTGTCCGTATATTCTTTAGTAATTTTGCAAAATCCTGATCTGCTTCTGACTGCGGATAAACTTTTGTTTCCTTCATACAATACTCTCTTTTCTCCATCTATAAAAATGTCTACCGATATATCTTTTATGATAGTTTAAATCACAGGACTTTTCAATTTATATTTGCCCATATTGTCTCTGCTTTTGCCATCGCAGGCACAGAAACTGTCAATATCAAACACAAGCTGAAGACACTTTGTTTCCAAATAAATGATTGAAAAAGTGCGATTTTGTGGTAATATAATAGAATAAAAAGTGCGATTTTGTGGTAATATATCAAAATAAAAAACGCGATTTTGTTTGGAGGATCTATGTTTAAGCGAAAAATATACAGTAAACTACTATCCTGGAAAGAAGAATCCAACGGAAATACAGCATTGTTAATCGAAGGTGCGCGGCGAATTGGAAAATCTACGGTTGTGGAATCTTTTGCTAAGAATGAATATCAAAGCTATATATTAATTGATTTTTCAACTGTATCCAAAAGTATCAAAGCTCTTTTTGAAGACATTTCCGATTTAGATTATCTTTTTTTACAGCTTCAGTTACAATACAAGGTTGATCTTCACGAAAGAAATTCTCTAATTATCTTTGATGAAGTTCAACTATGTCCACTTGCAAGACAGGCAATTAAATCATTAGTATGACTATATAGAAACCGGTTCACTGATTTCCATAAAAAAGAACATACAGAACATCCTTATTCCGAGTGAAGAAAGAAAACTCTCTATGTATCCCATGGATTACGAAGAATTCTTATGGGCTTTAGGTGATCATACAACCACCGCCTTAGTAAGAAAACTCTTTGACTCCCGCCATCCAATCGGAGATAAATTACATCGGAAATTAATGAGAGACTTCAGACTGTATATGCTTGTTGGTGGAATGCCACAGGCTGTAAATGAATATCTCCAGACAAATAATTTTCGAAAAGTCGATACCATAAAACGTGATATTTTAAATCTTTATGAGGATGATTTCAAGAAAATAGACTCAACAGGAAAGCTTTCACTTCTTTTTGATGCAATTCCTGCCCAGCTAAATAAAAATGCTGCACGATATCAAGTTTCCAGTGTACTGGCAAATGACCGAGCCGACAGTATATTAGAATTAATTGCCGAATTAAAAGATTCAAAAATTGTTCTTGTTTCATATCATGCCAATGATCCAAATGCTGGAATGTCAACTAATAAAGACCTTTGTAAATTTAAACTGTTCCTCTGCGACACCGGACTTTTTACTACATTGATGTTCAAGGACAAAGACTTTACAGAAAATATAATATACGAAAAACTATTAAATGATACGCTCAATACAAATCTCGGATATCTCTATGAAAATATAGTTGCCCAAATCCTTACTTGTAATGGCAATGAATTATTTTATTATACCTTTTTCAATGAAACTTCGCGGCATAATTATGAAATTGATTTTCTTCTTGCAAGTAGAAATAAAATATGTCCGATTGAAGTAAAGTCAAGCGGATACAAAACACATAAATCTCTTGATGAATTTTGCAAAAAATATTCTGATCGTATACTTGATAAGTATCTTGTGTATACCAAAGATTTGGCTAAGGACTCTGACATTCTTTGTCTGCCAGTTTATATGGTTCCTTTTCTATAAATTAGATTTGTATATAGGTGACGGCAAACTTAAAAATTACCCCCGCAAACAGCTTCTGAAAACTGGATGCGAGGGTTTTCTCATAAAAATTTTCTACTGTCTGATATCCACATACCCAAGCTGTAAGCTTGTCTCATCATAGAAATGGCTGCCACCATAATTGCTTAAGGTGAAGTACATCTCATTTAATTTTTCTTCCGGCACTTTGAATGCCATACGCACGGTGACGGTTTCACCTGGATTTATCGTATTAATGTAGTTGTTGTGGCGTTCTCCTCCATGAACATCCGATAAATAAACTTCCTGACTAAATCCAATAGATTCTTCGTTTACACAATCCCATATATCGCCTGTTCCTGGTTTTTCATTCATATAAGCGTCAAACTGCATGTTTTCTCCATGTTCTGCCAGAAGTGCAATGCCGCCGTTAAACATCACATTGGAAAGTGCCGTCTTTCCATTATTTTTATAATCCACTGTCACTGAAACAATTTTCATTGGAATCTCTTTGGTCTCCACAACTTCATCAACTGTGTTGATACCGTCTCCGCTCTTTAAATATTCCACTTTCATTGGCAATAAATTACCGTCTGTGTCAAATGCTGCTTTTGTATCATCCGCCAGCATATTTTCTGACAAACTGCTGATATTGTCGGAAATTGTTACATCGGAAACGATTGCTGTAAGTCCCGGTGTTGCTTCAATTCCGTTCTGATCCAGAGAAATCTCACCGCCAATGAGGTGTATATTTTTCATTTTCTCTTTTGGAAATGTCATCAATGTTTCCGATTCATCCGTTTCCGGTTCTCCTTTTCCTGCCTCATTTTCCATGTCATTCCAACTGCACACCTGCATAACATTCTCTCCGCTCGTTTCTTCTGTCGGAGTAATGGAAACACCCTCTGCGATCTGGAATGCTTCTTCTTTTGTCACATCCGGGAAAATGAACATCTCAAGGAGGTAGTTGTGTTCCGCGTAAATCATATATATTTTTTTTGCACCGGTTGTATTTTCATTCGCAGTTCCTTCTGTAGAAGAATTTTCTGCTGAATCACTCTCGGCAGGAGCTGTTTCCATGTAAACTGCCGGTCTGCCACCGATGCTGGTTTCCTCGCTCACAGCAATGCCTGTATTTTCAATGTCTGCTATTGTTTTTTCCGGTGTCAGCTGGTACACGATCATGCTGACTCCACCCTGCATATAATTATCTTCAAAACTGTATTTTCCTTCCTCTGACTGCACCATACCTTTCGGCAGATAAGAGGTTTCCAGTCTGACATATTCGGCTGTTTTACCCGCTCTCTCTTCTGACGTCTGATCTGCCATATTCTCCGTACTTTCTGCCGCTGTCTGTGGTCCTTCAATCTGTGTTTTTAAGCCATATTTTCCAATCTTCTGATTATGCATCTGGTAAGCAACACCTGCACAGACCGTTGTTGCAAGTGCCAGAGCTGCCACCATAGATGCCACCAGCATACGGTGTGCCATGTTTTTTTTCTTTCTTTTCTTATAAGTTACAACTTTTGGATTGTCATTTTCTTTCTCCTGCCCGATCTGCACTGCAACTTCCTGCTCAATCATCTGCTTCATGCTCTCCGGCATTTTCGGAAATTGTTCTCTCATATCTTCTAATCTCATACTGTTACCGCCTTTCCTGCTATCCAAACGATACGAAATTTATTATTTTTCATTCGACATCCGTGTTTTTGTATGTCTGTTCCAATGGATCATCACTATGTCTCAATCTGCCAGCGCTTCTTTTAATTTTCCACGCGCTTTTGCCAGCCTGTTTTTCACTGCACTCTCTGTTGTATCTAACAGTGCTGCGACCTCTTTCACACTGTACCCTTCCATATAATACAGTGTGACGCACAGTTTTATCTGCTCTGGCAAATGGAAAATTGCCTCATATAAATCTGAGTAGTCTTTGGATTCCGTTTCCTGCTCGTTCATCTGATAATCCTGCAGAGAAATGATTTTTTTCTCTTTGCGCATGATTGCATAGCACTCATTCATCACGATACGGATGAGCCAGGTTTTTGCATACGAGTCATCCTTTAATGTATGTAATTTTGCAAATGCTTTTACAATGGCTTCCTGTATTGCATCTGCGCAGTCTGCATCATTGTAGAGCAGTGATTTTGCAACATGATATATTGTTTCCTCGGAATCAATTATTAATTGTCCTAATATTTCTTTTGTCATTTTGCGCTGTTTTCCACTGACTTGTCCGTGGATCAGCTTCCTTTCTGCCGGCTGTTTTGCTTGTTTACATAGATTAGATGCATGAGAGGGGGATTTGGTCTCTGTGCATTTTTATTTTATAAGAATATTACAACTTCCTATATAATAGAAAAACCTCACCAGCAGATTATACTCAGCCAGTGAGGTTTTTACTATCAATATTTTTTGTTATGCCCCTTCTATCTCCTTGACGGAAAATCCATTTCCCTCCAGAAGATACGTTGCACTGCTTCCGCAGTGCGGACATATTTTTGCATACTGGACTGTGGAATATGTTTTTCCGCAGTCCTCGCACATGGTAACACCAGGTATGATCTCAATTTTTAATTCTGAATCTTTCAAAAGCTCTGATCTGCTTCTGGCATAGCCCCAGCAGTCAGTCATGTACTCCGGAACAACGCCGCTGACTTCTCCGATCTCACAGGTCACGGATCTGATCTCTGTAAGATTATTTTCTGCTGCGACTTCCTCCACGGTACGCATGACATGTACGATAATTCCAAGTTCGTGCATTTTATCTCCTATTGTAATTACAGACTGTTTATGCAATTGCGAAACTCATCCATAAAGTAGATTGAATTGTGTATATCTGAGTTTCACAATTATTTATACATTAATTACTTGCGTGAAAATTTAATCTTGATCGCCTGTTTTGCTCCATTTGGAAGGATGTATTTTAACTTATCCTCACTTGGAACCATCTTGCTGCATCCTGGTAAATCTCTATGTAATTTGATCGCATCAAATTCACACTTCGTTGTACAGATACCGCAGCCGATACACTTATTCTGGTCAACGACAGAAGCTCCACATCCAAGGCAGCGTGCTGTCTCTGCTTTTACCTGCTCCTCTGTAAATACAAGCTTTGCATCGCGGAAGGAGTGTTTTGTATCGATAGAATCATTATGTCCAGGAATCTGACGGCTGGAATTATCATAATTTTCTACTTTGATATCGTCTTTATTTAACTGAATGAAGTCATTTCTGTTACGTCCGATTGTAAGGCTGGAATGTGGCTGTACAAAACGGTGGATAGAGATTGCGCCCTGTTTTCCGGCTGCGATCGCATCAATTGCAAATTTAGGTCCTGTATAAACATCTCCACCAACAAAAATATCCGGTTCTGCTGTCTGGTAAGTAAGTGCATCAGCAACTGCTCCGTTACCACGACCAAGTTCCACTTTACTTCCTTTTAATAAGTCGCCCCATACGATTGCCTGACCTACAGAGAAGAATACATGTTTACATTCTACTGTCATAAGCTGGTTTTCGTCATACTGTGGGTTGAATCTTCCGTCTGCATCTTTTACAGATAAACATTTCTTTAATACGATTCCACGTACTTCACCATTGTTATCCACAAGAACTTCTTTTGGTCCCCAGCCTGGATTTACAACGATTCCCTCTGACTCTGCCTCTTCGATTTCTTCTACAGATGCAGGCATTGTCTCTCTGGATTCCAGACAGAACATATTAACTTTGGTATTGTCGCTTCCACATCTCTTGGAATCTCTTGCAACGTCGATCGCAACGTTACCGCCACCGATGACAACAACATCACCTTTGATGTCATATTTTTCATTTGCATTGACTTCTTTTAAGAGGTCAACTGCGGAAGAACATCCTTTTGCAGTATCATTTGGAATGCCCGGAAGTATTCCGCCCTGACATCCGATCGCAATGTAGAACGCTTTGTATCCCTGCGCACGAAGTTCATCTAATGTGATGTCTTTTCCGACTTCCACGCCAGTCTTGATCTCAACGCCCATTTCTTTGATAACATCGATCTCAGCCTGAACAACATCTTTCTCTAATTTGAAAGAAGGGATACCATATACTAACATACCGCCGGCACGCTCATTCTTCTCAAAAATAGTTGGTTTGTAACCTTTTTCAGCCAGATAGAAGGCACAGGATAATCCGGCAGGACCACCTCCGATGATCGCGATCTTCTCCTCAAAATATCCTCTGACAGATGGAACGACTTTCTTCGGAATGTAACGTGTCTCAGCTTTCAGATCCTGGGCTGCGATAAATTTCTTTACCTCATCGATCGCAATTGCCTGATCGATCGTTCCTCTGGTACATGCATCCTCACAGCGTCTGTTACAGATATGTCCGCAGACTGCCGGGAGCGGATTGTTTTTCTTGATCAGCGCCAGCGCATCCTGATATCTTCCCAGGGCTGCCATCTTTAAGTAACCCTGGACTGCAATGTGCGCCGGACAGGCTGTCTTACAAGGAGCTGTACCGGTATCATAACAGTTGATGCGGTTGTTATCACGATAATTTTCATCCCACATCTCCGGTCCCCATTTCTTCTCAGATGGAAGGACATGCTTTGGATATTCCACGTCAGAACCGTCTTTTCTGCAGAGTTTCTGTCCCAGTTTTACTGCACCTGCAGGACAGTACTCTACACAGCGTCCACATGCCACACAGTTCTCTGTTTCAACTTTTGCAACATAGGCAGAACGTGACATGTTCGGTGTGTTGAACAACTGTGAAGTACGGAGTGCATAACAGACATTGACGTTACAGTTACAGATAGCAAAAATCTTGTCCTCACCGTCAATGTTTGTGATCTGATGAACAAATCCGTTATCTTCTGCTTTCTGGAAAATATCTAATGCTTCCTCTTTTGTGATATAGCGTCCGCCTTTGTTTGTCTCAACAACATAGTCTGCCATATCACCAACAGCGATACACCAGCTCTCAGGATCATCTGCACAGCCTTCTTCATACGTCTGGCGGGAGCGGCGGCAGGAACATGGGCTTGCTGCATATTTTCCTTCATATTTGTCTAACCAGTGAGAAATATGCTCAATGGAAATAGACTGATTTTCCATGGAAATCGCTTTCTCAACCGGGATTACATGCATACCGATTCCGGCTCCACCTTCCGGTACCATTGGTGTTACTTTTTCCAGTGGAAGACGGCTCATACGCTCGAAGAAACGTCCTACTTCCGGATGCTCCTCTAACATTTTCAGATTCATATTTCCAAACTCAGCACTTCCCGGTACAAACATTGGAAGTACATACTGTTTCTCATGCTGTGGATTTTCCCAATTATACTCAATCACACCATTCACAGCCATCTGCTGTAAAACCTCTTCCAAGTGCTTTTTCTCAATGCCTGTCAGCTTTACCATCTGATCTAACGTCTTTGGCTTACGAACACCCATTTTCAGTGCGATTTCTGCCATCTCGTCTGTACACATTGCAGATAATCCCCAGTACTCCGGATCATACTTTGTGATCTTTTTCATTCCAAGCTTCTGTGGAACACGGTCTGTGATCATTTTTGCAAGCTTTACAATAACTTCTC
>ERZ791875.1283-NODE-1283-length-17605-cov-3.050370_pt1 | contig 17605 bp, 11 predicted proteins | sample MGYA00510278_ERZ791875 | MGnify/ENA primary metagenome ERZ791875 (study PRJEB30046, sample SAMN00792078) | human gut metagenome | study: EMG produced TPA metagenomics assembly of the A metagenome-wide association study of gut microbiota in type 2...
ATAAGATTCAAGTAAAAGATTATGGCCAAGAAAGAGGAAACAATCAGTATGATTGACACACTTGCTGAGTTCAAGGAGTTGAAGAATATAGATAAGGATACGATGATCAGCGTGTTGGAAGACTCATTCCGCAACGTGATCGCTAAAATGTTCGGTACGGATGAAAATTACGACGTAATTATCAATCCTGAGAAAGGAGACTTTGAAATCTGGAGAAACCGTACGGTTGTTGCAGATGACGAACTGGAAGACTCTAACCTTCAGCTGACATTGACTGAGGCCCGTAAGATCGACGCTGATTGCGAAGTCGGCGAAGAAGTAACCGACGAAGTGCATTTTGCAGACTTCGGACGTCGTGCCATCCTGAACCTGCGTCAGACGTTAGCTTCAAAAATACTTGAATTACAGAAAGACAGCTTATTTGCTAAATATAAAGATAAAATCGGTAACATCATTGCTGCCGATGTTTATCAGGTATGGAAGAAAGAAATCCTGTTGCTTGATGACGAGGGTAATGAGTTGCTGCTCCCGAAAACAGAACAGATCCCGACAGACTTTTACCGCAAAGGTGAGACAGTACGTGCAATCGTACAACGGGTGGATAACTACAACAACAATCCGAAGATTATTCTTTCCCGTACAGACAAATTATTCCTGCAGCGTTTGTTTGAACTCGAAGTGCCTGAAATCAATGATGGTCTGATCACTATCAAGGCAATAGCCCGTATTCCGGGAGAGAGAGCAAAAGTAGCCGTAGAGTCGTACGACGACCGTATCGATCCGGTTGGCGCCTGCGTCGGAATGAAGGGTTCCCGTATTCACGGTATCGTTCGCGAGCTGAGAAACGAGAATATCGATGTAATTAATTATACATCCAATGTATCGCTGTTTATCCAGCGTGCATTAAGCCCGGCTAAAATTTCCTCTATACGAGTGAACGAAGAAGAACATAAGGCAGAGGTTTATCTTCGTCCTGAAGAAGTTTCATTGGCTATCGGTAAGGGTGGTTTGAATATCAAACTGGCCTGTATGTTGACCGAATATGCAATTGACGTATTCCGCGATGTGGAAGGTGCAGATGAAGAAGATATCTATCTGGATGAATTCTCGGATGAAATCGATGCTTGGGTTATCGAAGCGCTGAAAAATACAGGATGCTATACTGCGAAGAGCGTGTTAGCGATGAGCCGCGACGAGATAATTGAACGTGCCGACCTCGAAGAACAGACTGTTGACGAGGTACTTGCTATCTTATCTGCCGAATTTGAAGAAGAGGTTGAAGAGAGAGAAGAAAAAGAAGAGGATGAAACTCAGGAATAAGTATTACGACAAAGTTTGATATGCCCATAAAATTAATACAAGTACAAAGGAAATTAAATGTAGGAATCAACACAGTTGTTGACTTCTTACGCAAGAAAGGGTTCGAGGTTGAGGATAACAATCCCAACACGCGAATCGGTGATGAACAGTATGCTTTGCTCGTAAAAGAGTTTGGTAAAGATTTACCGGACGGAGGGCGTGAGCGTGAGCGGGTTGTGCCCGAACGCCCTCATAAGGAAATTGCTTCTGTGAAAGAAGAAAGGAATTCGGAAATAAAGACTGTGATACCGGAAGAATTCAAGCCCAAAATTGTTACAAAGGGCCGGATCGATCTGGACAGACCGCATAAAAGAACACAGGAAGAACGACCTGAACCGGTTTCTGCTCCTGTGGAAAAGAAAGTAGAGGTGCCTGTGGAGGCTCCTGCTGCAAAAACTGCTGAAGCTCCGGCTCCGGAGGTGAAAACCCCGGAAGTAAAAGTGCCCGAGGTGAAAGTTCCGGAAGTAACACAGCAGCCAGAGGAGAAAAAAGAAGAAAAAGTTATAGTAGTGGAAAAGGAACCAGCAGAAGTGGTTAAACCGGAGCCTGTAGAGGAGCCGAAAACAGCAACCATAGAGTCAACGACCGTAAATACTGAAGAGCCGACGGCTTCTGCCGATGGCGGGTCTGACGATGAGTTATTCCGGTTGAATACTCCGAAGTTCGAGTCTAAAATCAAGGTGACAGGGAAGATTGACCTGAATGCATTAAATCAGTCTACCCGCCCTAAGAAGAAGACTAAAGAAGAGCGGAAGAAGGAACGTGATGACAAACGTGAGAGGTTTGCCGGTAATAAACCGGGACAATCGGGTAACGGTCCTTTCAACAAGGGACCGAAAGATGCAACTGCAAGACCCGGTGCTCCTGTCAAACCGGGCGAAGGCAATCAGGATGCAAAGAAAAAGCGTAACCGTATTAAGAAAGACCGGGTAGATGTTAACAATACACCGGGAACGAACGCGCGTCCGACACGTCCGAATCATTCGAACGACGATCGTAAACCCCGCTTGCGCAAGCCGGTGAAGGCGGAGATCAGTGAGGAAGATGTACAGAAGCAGGTAAAAGAGACACTGGCTCGCCTGACCAACAAAGGAAACAAGAATAACAAAGGTGCCAAGTACCGTCGTGACAAACGTGATGCCGTGCAGAAACGTGAGCACGAATTGATGGAACAGGAGGAAATGGAAAGCAAGATCCTGAAGCTGACGGAATTCGTTACAGCCAATGACCTTGCCAACATGATGGACGTTCCTGTAACCCAGGTTATCGCTACTTGTATGAGTATCGGTATCATGGTTTCCATCAACCAGCGACTGGATGCGGAGACTATTAACATTGTAGCTGAAGAATTCGGCTTCAAGACAGAATATGTAAGTGCCGAAGTGGTGGAAGCCATCAAGGCCGATGAAGAAGACGATAATGAAGAAGACTGGGTTGCGCGTCCGCCTATCGTAACCGTGATGGGACACGTCGACCATGGTAAAACTTCTTTATTAGATAACATCCGTAATGCAAACGTAATTGCCGGTGAGGCCGGAGGTATCACACAGCACATCGGTGCTTACAACGTGAAGCTGCAGAGCGGACGCCGTATTACATTCCTGGATACTCCGGGTCACGAGGCGTTTACCGCTATGCGTGCCCGTGGTGCCAAAGTAACGGATATCGCGATTATCATTGTGGCTGCCGACGATAATGTCATGCCGCAGACGATTGAAGCGATCAATCATGCTTCGGCTGCCAGTGTTCCTATCGTCTTTGCTATCAACAAGATCGATAAACCGCATGCCAATCCGGAAAAGATTAAGGAGGAACTGGCTAATATGAACTACCTGGTGGAAGACTGGGGTGGTAAATACCAGAGCCAGGAAATATCAGCCAAGAAGGGTATCGGTGTAGAGGAACTGTTGGAGAAAGTATTGTTGGAAGCGGATTTGCTCGACTTGAAGGCAAACCCGAAGAGACGTGCCGTAGGTTCTATTATCGAGTCTTCCCTGGATAAGGGACGCGGATATGTTTCTACCGTATTGGTTGAAAACGGAACTTTGAAAGTGGGAGATATCGTGCTGGCCGGTACACACTTCGGTCGTGTGAAGGCTATGTTCAACGAACGTAACCAGCGTATCGAAAAGGCCGGTCCTTCCGAACCGGCTCTGATCCTGGGATTGAACGGTGCTCCACAGGCCGGTGATACATTCAACGTACTGGAAACAGATCAGGAAGCCCGCGAGATCGCCAACCGCCGTGAGCAGTTGCAGCGTGAGTTGGGTCTGCGTACGCAGAAGATGCTTACATTGGATGATATCGGCCGTCGTATTGCAGTGGGTAACTTCCAGGAATTGAATGTGATCGTGAAGGGTGACGTGGATGGTTCTGTAGAAGCTCTGTCCGACTCGTTGATCCGTCTGTCGACAGAAGAAATCCAGGTGAACGTTATTCATAAGGCTGTCGGCCAGATTTCCGAATCGGATGTCGTACTGGCTGCCGCATCAGATGCTATCATCATCGGATTCCAGGTGCGTCCGGCATTGCCTGCACGCCGAATGGCAGAAAAGGATGGTGTCGAAATCCGTCTGTACTCGATTATCTACGACGCAATCGAAGAAGTGAAGAGTGCAATGGAAGGTATGCTTTCTCCGGAAATCAAAGAAGAGATCACTGCCAATGTGGAAGTACTTCAGGTATTCAAGATCACGAAAGTGGGTACGATTGCCGGATGTATGGTACGTGAAGGTAAGATCAAACGTTCTAATAAAGTACGTGTGATTCGCGACGGTATCGTGGTTCATGCGGGAGAGCTGGAATCTTTGAAGCGTTTTAAAGATGACGTGAAAGAAGTGGTTGCCGGATTGGATTGTGGTTTGAACCTTGTAAACTACAATGATATTCAGGTTGGCGATATCATCGAAGCGTACGAAGAAACAGAAATCAAGAAGACGTTATAAACATGAACTGGTTGGACATTACATTGCTATGTCTGGCGGGAATAGGATTTGTGAAAGGCCTGTTTGATGGAATCATCAAACAGGTTGTTTCGCTTATAGCCCTATTAGTCGGAATTTTTTTCTGTACGAAAGCGGCGCTCTGGCTCAGAGGGTATATTCTGGCGTTGGGGTGGTTCCCCGAACAGGGAGTGACGGTGCTCAGTTATGTGGCGGGGTTTCTGCTGATTGTGGGTGTCGTGTTGCTGGCAGGAGAGATTCTGCACCGGGTGGTAGGGGCTACGCCGCTTAGCGTATTGAACCATCTGGCAGGAGGTGTTTTCGGACTTTGTTTTATGATGCTTTTTATCAGTCTTCTGCTAAACGGTATGGAGATGATAGACAGGGGATCGGTTTTGATTCCCCGCCAGACAAAGGTCGAATCCCGCTTTTATAATTCAGTTAAAGAGATAATCCCAACTATTTACTTCCAAAATTTGTTTTTTAAGGAAGAGTAAGCAGTTGGTTTAATAATATATAATGTATAATGGAAGATTCAAACGACATATTGAATGAGGTAACGACCGGTGATTATAAATACGGGTTTGTTACCGATATCGATACGGAGGTGATTCATCGTGGATTGGATGAGGAGACCGTTCGTATTATTTCTGCCAAGAAGAATGAACCGGAGTGGTTGCTCGAGTTCCGCTTGAAAGCCTTCCGTCATTGGCAGACGTTAGAGATGCCTACTTGGCCTCACCTCGATATTCCGGCTATCGACTATCAGGATATTATCTATTACGCTGCCCCGAAGAAGAAGGAAGGGCCGAAAAGCCTTGATGAGGTTGACCCGGAATTGATGAAGACTTTCGATAAGCTGGGTATCCCTTTGCATGAACGGGCGCAACTTAGCGGAATGGCTGTCGATGCCGTAATGGATAGCGTATCTGTAAAGACGACGTTTAAGGAGACACTGGCCGAGAAAGGTATTATCTTCTGTTCCTTCAGCGAAGCCGTCCAGCATCATCCTGACCTGGTACAGAAATACTTGGGAAGCGTAGTCGGCTATCGTGATAATTTCTTTGCCGCACTGAACTCGGCTGTTTTTTCCGACGGCTCGTTTGTCTATATCCCGAAAGGGGTACGTTGCCCGATGGAATTGAGTACTTATTTCCGTATCAATGCGGCAAACACCGGACAGTTCGAACGCACGTTGATCGTAGCAGACGATGAGGCGTACGTCAGCTATCTGGAAGGTTGTACGGCCCCGATGCGTGACGAGAACCAGCTTCATGCCGCTATCGTCGAAATCGTAGCGCACGAACATGCCGAAGTGAAATATTCGACTGTCCAGAACTGGTATCCGGGCGATAAAGAAGGAAAGGGCGGTATCTATAATTTCGTGACCAAGCGCGGATTGTGCAAGGGCGAAGGAAGCAAAATCTCCTGGACACAGGTAGAAACCGGCTCTGCCATCACCTGGAAATATCCGAGCTGCATTTTAGCAGGCGATAATTCGGTTGGCGAGTTCTATTCCGTAGCCGTGACCAATAACTACCAGCAGGCGGATACCGGAACGAAGATGATCCATCTCGGACGGAATACACGCAGCACGATCGTATCGAAAGGTATTTCCGCCGGACATAGCCAGAACAGCTATCGTGGACTGGTGAAAGTATCACCCCGTGCCGAAGGTGCCCGTAACCATAGCCAGTGCGACAGCTTGTTGCTGAGTTCAACCTGCGGCGCCCATACTTTTCCGTATGCCGATATTCAAAATGAAACGGCTGTGGTGGAACATGAGGCAACGACAAGCAAGATCAGTGAAGAACAGCTGTTCTATTGCCAGCAGCGCGGTATCTCGGTGGAAGAAGCGGTCGGCTTGATCGTCAACGGATATGCCCGCGAGGTGATGAACAAGCTTCCGATGGAGTTTGCTGTAGAGGCACAGAAGTTGCTGACCATTTCTCTGGAAGGGAGCGTGGGATAAAACAATGGACAATTGACAATGGACAATTGACAATTTTAGTCACTGTCCTTTAATTGTCAATTGTCAATTATCAATTGTCAATTAATAAAGCTATGTTAGAAATAAAGAACTTACATGCCAATGTCAATGGCAAAGAGATATTGAAAGGGATCAACCTTTCTGTCAAGGCGGGTGAGGTGCACGCTATTATGGGGCCGAACGGTTCCGGGAAAAGCACCTTGAGCAGTGTACTGGTCGGCAATCCGGCGTTCGAAGTAACGGAAGGGGAAGTGACCTTTAACGGGAAGAACCTGTTGGAGCTTGAACCGGAAGATCGCAGCCGTGAAGGTATTTTCCTTAGTTTTCAGTATCCGGTGGAGATTCCGGGAGTAAGCATGGTCAACTTTATGCGTGCCGCCCTGAACGAACACCGCAAATATAAAGGTTTGGAACCTGTTTCGGCTACCGATTTCCTGAAGCTGATGCGCGAAAAGCGTGCGATTGTCGAGTTGGACAATAAACTGGCAAGCCGTAGTGTGAATGAAGGTTTCTCCGGTGGTGAGAAGAAGCGTAACGAGATATTCCAAATGGCGATGCTGGAACCGAAGTTAGCTATCCTGGATGAGACGGATAGCGGATTGGATATCGATGCGCTCCGTATTGTGGCAAATGGCGTGAACCAGTTGCGTACGCCGGAAAACGCTGCTATTGTTATCACGCACTATCAGCGTTTGCTGGATTATATCAAGCCCGACGTAGTCCATGTCCTTTATAAAGGCCGTATTGTTAAGACCGCCGGTCCCGAACTGGCCCTCGAACTCGAAGAAAAAGGCTACGACTGGATCAAGAAAGAGATGGGAGATGAGTAATTATGAAAGCAGAACAACAATATATCAACCTCTTTGCACAGTGTGAGTCGATGATTTGCAAGCATGCGGCGGCGGTGATGAACTTGCCGCGTGCGGAGGCTTTGGCTGATTTTGAGCGATTAGGGTTCCCTTCGGTGAAGAGTGAAGATTATAAATATACCGATGTGGCGCAGGCTTTCGCACCGGACTACGGGGTGAATATCAACCGCGTCGAAATCCCGGTCAATCCGTATGACGTGTTCCGTTGCGATGTCCCCAACCTGAGTACTTCGCTCTATTTTGTGGTGAACGACACTTTTTATGACAAGATGTTGCCAAAGGCACATCTGCCTGAAGGCGTTTATGCAGGAGGTATGCGGACATTCATGGAGAAGTATCCTGAAGTCGCTTCCCGCTACTACGGAAAAGCCGCTTCAAGCGGGCGGGATGCTATCATCGCCCTGAATACGATGCTGGCGCAAGACGGCTTTGTGGTTTATGTACCGGAAGGAGTTGTGGTGGAACGTCCGATCCAGTTGGTGAATATCTTCCGTAGCGACGTCGACACAATGGCCAACCGCCGTATCCTCGTCATTATGGAACCCCGTTCGGAAGCCAAGTTGCTGGTGTGCGACCATAGTATCGACGATGTCAAATTCCTGGCAACGCAGGTTGTCGAGATCTTTGCCGGCGAAGGAGCCTTCTTCGATTATTACGACCTGGAAGAAAGCAGCGAGTCGACCACCCGTTTCGCTTCTGTGCATGTGAAGCAGGAAGCCGGCAGTAACGTATTGGTAAACGGTATTACGCTGAATAACGGCCTTACCCGTAACAACTATTATATCGAACTGAACGGTGAACGGGCCGAGACGACCTTGTGCGGTATGTCCATCCTGGATAAGGAGCAGCAGGTCGATACCTATAGCCATATTACACATGCCGTTCCCTGTTGTACCAGTAACGAATTGTTCAAAAACGTCCTGGACGACCATGCTGTCGGCGCTTTCAGCGGACGTATCTTGGTGAAGGAAGATGCGCAGAAGACGGCAGCCTATCAGACGAACCGTAATCTCTGTGCAACCCGTGAAGCCCGTATGTACAGTAAGCCACAGTTGGAGATTTATGCCGACGATGTGAAATGCTCACATGGCATGACAACCGGTCAGCTGGATGAAAACGCTCTGTTCTATATGCAAAGTCGTGGCATTCCCCGTGATGAGGCACGTATGCTGTTGAGCGTAGCTTTCACATCGGATGTAATCGACCATGTACGTTTGGATGCATTGAAGGACCGTTTGCACAAATTGGTAGAAAAACGTTTTCGGGGAGAACTGGCTAAATGTGCCGGTTGTCGGGTTTGTAAATAAGTATAATCTATGCAGCTAACACATATCGCAATCTGGACAAACGAGCTGGAACGCTCGCGTGACTTCTATGTCAAGTACTTTAAAGGGAAAAGCAATGAGAAGTATGTAAATCCGAAGAAAGGCTTTGCCTCTTATTTCGTAACATTCGAGGGAGGCGCCTCTCTTGAAATTATGCAGCGTACGGATATTACGCGGGAGAGTACGGATGTTTTTATTGGTCTTGCCCATTTCGCCTTCTCTGTCGGATCGAAAGAAAAGGTCGATGCAATGATCGAACGGTTTCGCTCGGACGGTTTCCGGATCACGGGTGAACCGCGTACAACCGGTGACGGCTATTATGAGGGTGCCGTGATGGATCCGGATGGAAATATTGTGGAGGTGATTGCCTGACCTAATTCAGATAAGTCAGGAAAGCCAGCAGGGGAATGTAGTCTTTCAAGTTGGCATGAAGTTTCTTCAACGCTTGGGCAATATGGTATTCCACTCCTTTGGTTGTCATATTAAGAGCTTCTGCAATTTCTTTATGCGACTTGTTTTCATAGCGGCTCATGATAAAGATACGGCGAGTCTGTTTAGGCAGGCTTGCCAGTGTTTTATTGACGATCTCCTGAGCTTCCGCCGTAAACAGTTCTTCAGGGTTACAGGCTTCAAGTGTGGAGATGCGTGTGTTTAGTTCCCATTCGGCGTGGTTTTTCAATTGCTCGCCAACATCTTCCCTGACTTGTATATGTTGCAGGTAATTGAGGCATTTGCGCTTAATGATAGTGAGTATGTAGGCTGGGATGTTGGAGTTGGCTTTTAAAGACTGGCGGTTTTCCCAGTATTGCATTAAAGCCTCTATAGTGAAATCTTCCGCTACGGCTATATCTCTCACATACATATTAGCGAAGCGGATAAACCGCCCCTGATAATCTGCAAATAATTGATTGAAAGCCTTTAAGTCTGCTGAATATTCCATACTTCCTCTATCTTAATAGATTAGCATGTAAATATAGTAAATATTAAAGGAAATGCTATATATATTTATTTCAGATAGATAATCTTTCCTGTTTTTGCCGACTCTCTTGCTGCGTCGAGAATTTCCATCACGATCAGATTGTTCTCTAATGTAGATTGCGGATCCTCCTGCGCTTTCCCCTTTACCACTGCACAGAAGTAGGTGTAAGGATTATCATAGGGGGCAGGACGGGTAGCCGGATTGAGTTGTCGGACCGGTGACTTCTCGCCTGTCCGGATCAGCAGCGTTTCCTTGTCCGGTATCTGGATATAACCGCTTTTCCCGTATATCTCGGAAGTCTTCATATTGATCGGCCAGTTCCAGGAGGCTTCGATGATGCATTGGGCTTTCGGATAGGTCAGGATAACAGTAGCCTGGTCTTCCACCTCTTCGTATTGATCCGGCTTGATGGTCTGGAAGGCGGATACGACTGATACCGGTTTCTGGTTTCCCATCAGCCAAGTCATCAGGTTAGCGCCGTAGCAACCGAAATCCATCACGGCGCCTCCACCGTTTAAGACCGGGTCTTTAATCCAGGGGATCATTTCCGGATGTGTGTTGCGTTCTACCGGACCGGTATGTCCGTCCCGGAAAATAGCTTTACGTATTTCTCCGATTTCTCCGTTCCGTATAAGTTGTGCGGCTTCCTCATGGGAGCCATACCAGGTAGTTTCGTAATTGGTCAGCAGATGTATCTGGTACCGGGCGGCAAGATCGGCCATCTCCCGGGCCTGTTCGCTGCTTGTAGCCAATGGTTTTTCAACCATGATGTGCACTTTTTTAGGAGCGAAGAACCGGACCACATCCTGGTGGTAATAAGTCGCGTTGAAGCAGGCAACAGCCTCGGGATGTTGTTTGTCGTAAAGTTCCTGCATAGTAGAATATACGATATCCATGCTGAAACCGAACCGTTTGGACATGCGTTCCGCCAACTGTTTGTTCGGTTCGACGATACCGGCTATGACATAAGGTTTGTTTTTGTCATTCAAAACGCCCCCCACATGCGAGTGCGTCAGTCCGATGATTCCTAATCTGACGGGCATATCCTGCCCGGCCTTTACCGTCAGGACGGTGAGGCAGAGCAGGAGTATATAAATTATTCTTTTCATACGTTGTTATTTTATAAACCGAGTGAAGGAGGAAGCGATTCGTTGGAGGATGCCCATTCTTTGTTGGGAGTATCTCCCATGACAAACGAGAGTGTGCCTCCGTTCATAATGTCTTTATGGAGGATGTAGCTCTTGTCGTATGGTTGGCCATTAAGTGTGGCAGACTGGATGTATATGTTCTTGTCCGATGCCCCTTTGGCTTCGATTGTGAATTTCTTTCCGTTTTCGAGGGTGATCACACTTTCTTCAAATGTCGGACTGCCGATCACGTAGTAAGGCATACCCGGGCAAACCGGATAGAAGCCGACCATGCTGAACACCAGCCAGGCAGACATCTGTCCGGCATCGTCATTACCGGAAAGCCCGTCGGGAGTCGTGAAGTATTCGCGATTGATGATGTCATGCACCCACTTCTGCGTTTTCCAGGGTTCGCCGGCATAGGCGAAAAGGTAGGCGATGTGGTGTCCCGGCTCGTTGCCGTGCCAGTAATAACCGCCTTCGAAAAAAGTATCCAACCGATCGATGAAACGTTCTTTTCCACCCATCTGTTGCATGAGCCCGGCGATGTCTTGCGGAACATACCAAGTATAATGGTAAGGAGTGCCTTCCGTTATGAAATTGACAAAATCATAAGGGGCGAAGGGTTCAATCCAGCTTCCGTCGGCATGCCGTCCACGCGCATAGCCTGTTTCGGGATCGATAACGTTGCGGTAGTTTTCCGCCCGCTTGATCAGTGCGTTATAATCGTCCGTTTTACCTAACTTCTTGGCTACTTGTGAGAGGACGAAATCGTCATAAGCATATTCCAGCGTGCGGGAAACCTGTTCGCGGCGGTGGAAAGCTTCCATAACAGGGTCTTCCAATGGGACGTAGTTATATTTCAAGTAAGATTCCATCGCCCGGCGTCCTTTTCCGTCGCGGTAGCTGTTGGAATCCGTATTGGCTTCAAAGGCGTTTTTGCGCATCAAGGTGTAAGCCTCTTCGTAGTCGAAGCCCGGCGCATCTTTGACGATAGCGTCTCCGATCATGGCGATACAATGGTCTCCGATCATCGCAGCCGTGTAGCTGTTCCAGGATGGAAAGATCGGCAGCCAGCCGCCTTGTTGCCCCTTCAGGACAAGCGAATGGGCCATATCGCCATTACGTGTCGGGTTCAGGATGGAGAAGAGGGGATGAACGGCACGGTATGTGTCCCATTGTGAGAAATCACAGTAATAAGTGCCGTGGTCCATCTTCATGATTTGTTCTCCGCCGTCGAATTTCGGATAGGAACCATCCGTGTCGCTAAATGTACGCGGCAGGAAATGAGCGTTGTATAGGGCAGAGTAGAATTTGACTTTCTCTTCTTCGTTATTCCCTTTTACGGCAATTTGTCCCAATGCCTGGTTCCAGGTGTCGGAAGATGCCCGGCGTACTTTGTCGAAGTCCCATCCCGGTATCTCGGCGATAAGGTTCTTGCGTGCATTTTCTATGCTTGTGAAAGATGTGCCCACTCTGACCAATGCTTTCCCCGGTTTGTCGGAGGCCAGTTTTACCCAGGCACCGACGTTGTGTTTCCGGCCTTGCGTTGACTTCTTGCCTGAGGTCACGGCTGTACTGTCCCAAACGCCGTAATCGGCGATCTCTTCATTCAGCTGAATGACGAAATGGCCGCTGAATCCGGCCTCTTTGCCGCGTCCCTGATAGATACGGTGTACGGGGTTATAGCCGGTAATTTCTTTTTTCTCCGGATCGATTTGAATAAAGGCGACACCTTCGTCGCTGTTCGGTTCGATCACGATGTAATGGTCACCGTCTTGTTGAAAGGTGAACTGCATGATACCGGCACGGGAAAGTCCGGTCAGTTCAGCATGTATGCCGTAATCTTTCAAGTCGACTGTGTAATATGAAGGGGTTGCTGTTTCTGCTGTGTGGTCGAAAGATGAGGCGCGTTTGAGCGGGTCTGTCTCGAGTTTGTTATTTAGCGGCATGATTGTGACGCTCCCGTAGTCTTGTGTACAGGAACCGTTCATCCAGTGGCTTGCCCGGAATCCTTGGATTGCATCTTGAAAATAATAGTAGGGCGGATAACATTTCTGCTCGGTAGCTTGTGTCTGTGCCACCCAGTTGGTCATCCCATGGGGGACACCGACGGCCGGCATGATCTGTCCGCGTTCTTCCGTCGAGTTTTTGTCTTTTCCCTGTACGACACGGATATCCGTACCTATCAACGGGTTTACGTACTTTTCAAATTTGTTGTCTTGTTGGTTGCAAGAGAATAAACACAATGTGCTTAATAAAACTGTCCAGGTCTTCATGAGATTAGAATTGTTGATTGTGGCAAAGATAGTAAAAAAAGGGAGGTCCACCACCGTATGTTGTGGCGAGCCTCCCTTCGAGGCTGTGGCAGCGTGTCACACTATATGTGGCAAGCGTCCCTTTTTTATTAACGCGGTTCGATCCTGTAGTCGTTCTGCGTCAGTTTCGGATTCACGTCGATCTGTTTCTGAGGAATCGGACAGATGAGGTTCGTTTCGTTCAGTGCGAAACCTTTGCTTCTCATCACTTCAACAGCCCGTCCGGTACGAACGAGGTCAAACCAGCGGTGGTCTTCAAAAGCCAGTTCCACGCGGCGTTCCTGTTCAACCATCAGTTCGAATTGAGCTTTGTCGGTGGTCTGAAGGTCTACCGGAGACGTTTCGGTAGTCTGATAACCGAAACCGCGACGACGTGTCATGTTCAGATACTTGCAGGCTTCAACCGTCTTGCCATTCTGGTTCAATGCTTCGGCATACATCAGGATCACGTTTCCGTAACGGATAACCGGATAATTGTTGCTGGCATCGCCCCCCTGGTAAGGCACGTCTCTATATTTAGATACATAGCGTGATTCAACCCATTCGCCATCTTTGCGGTTGTCATGATAACCTAAAGACATGGAATAGTCACGGCGGAGGTCACCTTCTTCGTATGCATTGTAAATATCCATCTCAGGGATGTTATTTCCACCTGTACCTCCCACCTGTACGACGTTTGTACCGGAGTTTTCCGGCGCATAGTTGTTGGCGAAGTTAGAACCTTCGCCGAAACCGCCTTTCAGATACTGGATTTCGAAGATCCCCTCTTTGCTGTTATGGTTGACCGGGCTGAAAATAGCTTCATAACCATCTATGTTGAGGCTACCCGGCGTGTTTTCCAACAAGGCATACTGCCCGCTGTTAATGACCTCCGCCAGGATGGCTTCCGCTTCCGGATATTTATGGATGGTCATATAGACTTCGCCCAGCAATGCTTTAGCCGCACCTTTGGTGGCACGTCCGTCTTCGGCAGATGAATAAGAAGCCGGCAGGCCTTCGGCTGCTTCTTTCAGGTCGGCGATGATCTGGTTGTAAACATTATCTTTAGGTTCACGCAGGATATCATAAGATTCCGTGATGCTGATCTCTTTCAATACCAGGGGCACATCGCCATAAACGCGTACCAGGTTGAAATACATCAGGGCACGGATAAACTTACATTCCAGTTTGTAACGGGAAACGAGAGCTGCATCCATGCTGACGCCGTCGATGCGGTCCAGCACCGTATTGGTACGGTTGATCACTTTATAGGCTTCGGCCCAGAAGTCTTTGATGACACTGTTCTGGGTGTCGATGTAAAACTTGTCGAACTCGTTCTGGGTCGTTACCGAACCGGATAACTGGTTGCGGGTATTATCAGACGGTATTTCGGCAAAGATATACCAGTTCCCGTAGATGTTACCACCCTGCAAGGATGAATAAGCCCCGTTCACAGCAGAGGTAAAATCGTCTGCCGTCTTATAGAAATCGTTTTCACTTAAGTCCGTTTTCGGATTCTGTTCCAGGAAATCGCTACAGGATGAAAAGGCAATTCCCAGCAGTGCTACTGCGATCAGATTATATTTCAGTTTCATAATTCGTCTGCTATTTAAAAGGTTACGTTAATACCTAATGTACAAGTGCGATAGAGCGGATACATACCGTAGTCCGTACCTGGAGCCGTTACATTATCTTCTTTGAAACTCGTTTCAGGGTTGTAACCGCTGTAACTTGAGATGGTGAGGAGGTTCTGCGTGGAAACATAAAAACGTGCCCGTTGCATACCGCATTTCTTCGTGAAGTTTTCCGGCAAGGTATAACCTATTGTCAGGTTGTTGATGCGGAAGAATGAACCGTTTTCAACCCAACGGGAAGAAAGGACATTATTCTGTCCGGTCGGTTGCGCGTTAGCTCTCGGAATCTTACCGTTACCCGGATTTGCTTCAGACTGCCAGCGTCCCATCATTTCGGTTAACTGGTTCTGGTTACCTTCGCCCTGTGTGTAGAAGCGGCGGCCCAGGTGCAAAACTTCGCTACCTACGACACCCTGCAAAGACAGGCTGGCATCAAAGTTCTTGAATGTAAAGGTGTTTGTCATACCCCAAGTGAAGTCCGGCATGTTGTTACCAATAATCGTACGGTCATCTGCATCGATCTTCTTATCTCCGTTGACATCTTCGAACATAACGTCACCCACATGCGTATCGGCAAAGTGAGGATAGGCATCCAGTTCAGCCTGTGTTTTGAAGATACCGATCATCTTGTATCCATAGAACGAACCGATCGGTTCGCCAATCATGGTGATATGGCTGGTACCGGCACCACCATCGCTGAAGATCGGGTCTCCCGTCGGGCCTAAAGCCAGTACTTCGTTTCGGTTTACTGAGATATTGGCTGTCGCATCCCATGAGAAGTCCTTACTGCGGAAAGGTACTCCGTTCAGTGTGATTTCCAAACCTTTATTACTCATCTTACCGATATTTTGCATGGCATTGCTGAAACCTGTGATGGTCGGGATGTCTACATTCATCAATAAGTCTGTCGTTTTGCGATAGTAGAGGTCGAGAGACAAAGACAAGCGGCTGTCCAAGACAGAAATTTCGAAACCTAAGTCGGTCTGGTGTGTCTTTTCCCAAGTCAGGTCTGCATTCGAGAAGCTTTTTTGTGCTGCGCCATTCACTACGTTTCCGGTACCTGTACCCAATACATAGTTTGCATTTTCCATGATACCGATTGCTGAATAGTCACCGATGTTGTTATTACCTGTAATACCATAGCTGGCACGGATTTTCATGTCGGACAACCATTTTACGTCTTTCAGGAAGTCTTCCTGAGACAAACGCCAAGCAACGGACCCTGAAGGGAAGTAACCATAGCGGTTATTCTTACCGAAACGAGATGAACCGTCGGCACGAATCGATCCGGTCAGATAATACCGGTTATTGAACCGATAGTTTACGCGAGCCAGGTAAGAAAGCAATGTCCAGGTATTCCGTTCCGATTTGCTACTTTTTACTTTCGCATTATTGATCGTCTGGATCATGTCGTTCGGGAAATCGGACCCCGTTGCTTCCGTATAGCGGTAGATATTCTTTTGGGCTGTGAAACCGGCAACGGCATCCAGTTCGTGTTTGTCCCAGGAACCGAAGTAGCTGACCGTGTTTTCGTTCAACCAGTTGATGGTCTCAGCCGATTTTTCGGTTGCTTTTCTTTCTGTAGAAGGAAGAGGCGCCACGTTACCATTGTTAGGAATCGTCGACGGACGGAAATATTCACTCCGGTACTCGCGGATATCCGCACCGATTGTTGATTTGATTTTCAGGTTCTTGATCGGAGAGATCTCGATGTAACCGTTGCTGAATAAGCGGAGGTTCGTGTCATAATTGTGTATATTGGAACAGGCTACCGCATTTGGAACGCCGGTCAACCCGTCGCTAGCGACGGCGTACATGGACTGTGAAGCCCATGTACCGTCTTCATTATATACCGGTACTATAGGCGAAGTCGCCAAGGCTGAATTGATCACACCATCACTGGCCCAGTGGCCCTGTGTCGTCTTGTTCGAATTCATATAAGTCGGAGCCAGGTTGACACCCATCTTCAGCCAGCTGTTCAGGTCGCTGTCGATCTTGGCACGGGCCGAGAAACGTTCGTAATCACTGTTGACCACTACACCCTGTTGGTTGAAATAACCGGCAGAGAACATATATCTTGTCTTTTCGTCACCACCTGTTACAGTCAATTGGTAGTTCTGTACTGGAGAAGTGCGGAAGATTTCATCTTGCCAATCTGTCCCGGATCCCAATGCATTGATGAAAGAAGCATCGTCGTAGACAGAAGGATAGCGGAAACGATTTCCGGACGGACGTGAGCTGACCGGATCATTAATGGAAGCATTCGGATAGACATCCAGATAATGGTTGTTGAAGGCTTCGCGGCTGAATTCAACAAACTGTTGCGCATTCATTAAGTCTAATTTCTTCGTTACATTCTGGAAACCTGCGTAGATATCCAGGTTTACGCTAACCTTGCCGATCTTACCGGATTTTGTCGTTACCAGCACTACGCCGTTGGCAGCACGCGAACCGTAGATGGCAGCTGCGGAAGCATCTTTCAACACTTCGATTGATTCGATATCGTTCGGGTTGATCGCGTTCAGGTTCTGATCGCCCAGCGGATAACCGTCGACAACATACAGCGGAGCGCTGGATGCGGTGATAGAGCCGGATCCACGTACGCGGATCGTGGCTGCCTGTCCCGGTTGTCCACCTACCTGCTGCACCTGTACACCGGCCAGTTTACCGGCCATTGCTTCTGTCGGGTGGGAGACCTTCAGGTCTTTCAAAGAGTTGCTTCCCACTTGTGCCACAGCGCCTGTCAAGTCTTTTTTCTTCATCACACCGTAGCCGACTACTACTACTTCGTCCAGCGCTTCGGAATCTTCCTGAAGAGTAATATTGAAAGACGTCTGGTTGCCTACACGTATTTCCTGCGAAGTAAAGCCGATATAGGAAACGACAAGGACTGCGTTGGCGGGCACATTCTCGAGTGTGAATTTACCGTCCATGTCCGTAATGTTCCCGTTTGTCGTACCTTTCACAATGATGTTGGCTCCGGCAATCGGGCCCAATGCGTCTTGCACGACTCCGGTGATGGTCTTCCCGTTTTGCTGCATATCGGCAGGTAACGTGTTCAGTTTTGTTTTAGAAAGGATTAT
>ERZ791875.1285-NODE-1285-length-17597-cov-2.854407_pt1 | contig 17597 bp, 12 predicted proteins | sample MGYA00510278_ERZ791875 | MGnify/ENA primary metagenome ERZ791875 (study PRJEB30046, sample SAMN00792078) | human gut metagenome | study: EMG produced TPA metagenomics assembly of the A metagenome-wide association study of gut microbiota in type 2...
TGTTTGGATATCAATAGGAAAGATTTGATCGGAAAAAAGGTTACGGATGTACTCTCGATCTTTCATGGGCAGTCGGATATTCTCCCGGATATATTGGAGGAATTAAGGCAGGGGAAAGATTATATAGAATTTAAAGCGGACACCTATTTAAGCGAAAAAGATCAGGATGCGGTTCAGTTAGTCGGGGGAGCTGCCTTTGGCATACGTGACCGGAACGGACAATTATTGCATATCTTGTTTTTCTTTCGGAGTATAAATAAGGAAAAGAGGCAGCAGTACACAATGGATATGATTTTGGACAAGACAAATATCTTTCCCTGGACAATCGAAATTGATACCGGCATACTCAAGATTGATTCGCGTTATTACGATTATATAGGAAGGCCGGCCAGTAAGGATGTTATTACGATTGATGATTTTCGAACGCTGGCTCATCCGGATGATGTCGATGCATTATTTGAAGCGTTGACCGGGCAGTTCCGCGGGGCGTCGTTGGATGCCCATGTCGCCTACAGGGTTCTGCGTGGCGACGGCACGTGGGAATGGTTTGAGGCCCAATCTACCTATATGAAGAGTGTGTCGGGTTCCCCTTTCCAGCTTATCGGCATCTGTATGAGTACGCAAAAATACAAGGAGACGGAAATCAGGCTGCAGGAGGCGTTGGAAAAGGCGAAACAGAGCGAAGAGCTGAAAACCTCGTTCTTGGCTAATATGAGCCATGAGATCCGGACACCACTGAACGCGATAATGGGCTTTTCCAGTCTTCTCACTGACGAGGATGTAAAGATGGGAAGTGATGAAGCGAAAGAGTATTCCAATATCATCAATAAGAACGGACAGCATTTGCTGACGTTAGTCTCTGATATCTTGGATCTTTCGAGGATCGAATCGAACGAGATGGTGTTTAATATGCAGCGATATTCTTTGAATGCATTGCTGATGGATATTTATAAAACGCAGTCTCTTCAGATGATACCGGAGGTTAAGCTTATCTTGAAGATGCCGGAGTATAATACTTATCTGACAACGGATAACACAAGGTTGGCGCAGGTGGTGAACAATCTGATCAATAACTCCCGTAAATTCACAAAAAAAGGTTTCATACGGTTTGGATACCGCTTGGAAGATCATGACCTCTACATCTTCGTGCGCGACACAGGATGCGGTATGGAACAGAAAGAACTCTCCCATATTTTTGATCGCTTTTACAAAGGAAGCTCGCACATCCCCGGAACGGGTCTGGGATTATCCATCTGTAAAACAATCATAGAGAAGCTAAATGGATACATAACAGTTATATCAGAAAAAGAAGTAGGGACCGAAATCCTTCTACATTTTAATTTGAATAAGTGAATTGTAAGAATTTACGTTTTTCGATCACTCAGAGAGCCGCGCCTGTGAAGGTGCGGCTTTTTTCATTTTATCAGCGTGTCAGGGAACAATATTGTAACTCATTCTTTAGAGAATCGCATTCTATATCCCAATATCGTTTTACCGTCAGATAATCTTCTATCTCCGTGAAGTCCGGATTGGAAAGAATGGTTGTCGAAACAAGTGCTGCATATTCTTCCTGTCTGCGTCCCTCTTTCATCAAGCGTTTGAGCCGCCGGGCGTATGTCGGTAGCTTTTCGTCGGATGAGGCGAGGATGTCTTCTTTCAAATCAGAAAGTGTCCCGTTTATCTTTTCATAAATTCGGTTGCGGGGTTTGACGAAATGTTCGATATCGTTCAGCCCTAATTTCCGGATGGTACGTCTGGCGATGTCGGAGTTGTTTTTTACCCGGTAGAAACCATTTTCCATATAGAAAAAGTCTTTCGGATCATCCTCGAACGGATTTACGACCGGCTCCGCTATGGTGTCGTGTTCGCCTTTTGTCGCATTGCATTTCTTACAACTTGGCAGGAGGTTTCCCCACAGCAATACTTCATCCGGATAGCGGCTTTTAGGATGGAAATGTTCTATTTCCATATACTTGCTTTCCTCGCCGAGACGTATCTCTGTATAACAGCATTTACCGAACGAGAGGTCGGCAATAGCGACTTTCAACCAGTCAATGTTCCATACCTGCTGCGTATTGTCGGCATTGTATTTTTTGGTTTTGGATTTGACCAGTTCGTCAGTAAGTTTTTCCGGTTTGGGTTTTAGTTCAAGCTTGATCATCTGGTATGAGTTGTGAGAATTGGATGTCTAATAGTTTTCTTTCTTCACTTTGCGGGTGAAGTATCTTCATGAGCCTGTCGTAGGCTTCTTTACCGGATTTGTAATCGTCGGTATCGATTGCCGCCTCGAACTGTTTCATTAGCTCCTGATAAATATCCGTCTGTATGTTGTCTTCCAATCCCATGATCTCACTGAGGATTTCCTCTATCCGCCAACCGATGAAGGAGCGGACACCGAAGTGTTTGACTTTCGTATGATCGCCCTCGCGTTGCAAAGCATAAAGATTGACCTTTTCCATCGATTGGATGATAAAGGGACTATGCGTTGTCACGATAAATTGGGTTTGGGTAAAGATATCGGACAGATATTTGATGATGCTACGCTGCCATTGCGGATGGAGGTGCAGGTCGATTTCGTCGATTAAAAGGATGGCGGGTTCTTTGAGAGGATTCGGGCTATCCGGGTAACGGTCGAAAAGCTTCTTACAGAAGTCGACCATCCAGGATAAGGTAGCCTGATAGCCGTAACCTAACTGGGCGAGCTTATGCCAACCGTCTTTTGTTCGAAATTCGATATAATTGTTCAGATTAGCATCCGAGATAAAACGGATATCTTCAATTTCGGGGAAAAGATCACCTTTTAATATAGAGATCAATAAATTTCTCCGTTCGATGGCTTTCTGACGGTTCTCAATCGGTGCGCTGTCGTTTTTCGCTGCATAATCTAATTGGAACAGCCAGTCTTCGAAGTTAAGAAGGTTTGTATTATCAAATAAGTTACTTGCATTGGATGATTTATCTATTTTTGAATTGATCCCTTTGTTTTCGATGTTGCGGACAACTCCATATCCGTAAATCAAAAGATCTTTACATGCTTCAACCGTAGTTGCATTTACATTTATCATGATATCATCGGAATCCGATTTATATGGACCTATCTCGTAGTATAAATCATAATCATTCTCGGTACGTTCTTCTGGAATATTGTCATAAACAGAAGGTATAGTATTCATACCGATAAATAAATCTGACAAATCATTAAACGTAAAATAATCACCTGAAATAGAGTATATTCCCTCAGAACTATCATAATCAAGCTCCAAACTGGCGATCGCCTTCAAAAGATTTGTCTTTCCCGTATTATTATCTCCCAGAAAGACTGTCCAACGACACCAATCACCTTTTTCATCGGTAAACTTGAACTTGTTTCCAACAGTGAAACATTTATAGTTAATAATATCGATGTCTTTAATATAAACAGGAGTATGCTCTGCCATAACTTTGATATCTTTTATATCACAAATTTACAACATTTATTCCATATACTACCGAAATGATAAACTTTTCCATTCTGGAAAGGTAACCTTTTCAAAATGGAAGGGTTTGCATCGTCCCGAAATTTCATACTGAAAGCTTAACTCTTTGATATTCTTCTCTTAATCAAAACTTCCTCCTCTTTGGCACGCCGTTGGCATATAGAACGGCGAGATGATGAATAGTATTAACTCTAAAAGTATTTTGATATGTTGGAAAATGAATTTGTGTCTTTTGGATTCTTGTGCGTGGTGGGGGTGGCCTGCTACTGGTTTTTCTTTAAGTGTGTGGATTGGTTCGAGAAGATTTAGGAAAGGAGGAAGATTATGTTTGCAGCACTGTTTGTACTCTGCCTGGTTATCTTCGGGTATCTGATGTATGTGTTGGTCAGGCCCGAAAAGTTTTAAACAATTAGTTTAGGTGAAAAGATGAATACGGAATTATTAGGTAGCATTATCCAGATCGTTTTGATGGTCGTTTTAGCTTATCCGTTAGGTAAGTATATTGCAAAGGTATATAAAGGGGAGAAAACATGTTTTGATTTTCTGGCCCCGGTAGAAAGATGGATCTTTAAAATCTGTGGGATCGATCCGAAGGAGGAGATGAGTTGGAAAAGTTTCCTGAAGGCGCTCCTGACGGTCAACCTTTTCTGGTTCTTTTGGGGTATGATCCTGCTGTGGACGCAACAGTACCTGCCCTTGAACCCGGATGGCAATGCCGGACAGTCGTCCCATTTGTCATTCAACACATGTATCAGCTTCATGGTGAACTGTAACCTGCAACATTATAGCGGAGAAAGCGGGTTGACCTATTTCACGCAATTATTCATCATTATGCTGTTCCAGTTCATTACGGCCGCTACGGGAATGGCCGCCCTTGCCGGTGTCTTCAAGGCGATGGCTGTCAAGACGACGAAGACGATCGGCAACTTCTGGGACTTGCTGATGAAGAGTTGCACCCGTATCCTGTTGCCGTTGTCGTTGGTTGTCGGGTTTATCCTGATCCTGCAAGGGACGCCGATGGGATTCGACGGAAAGATGCAGCTTACGACATTGGAGGGCAACGAACAACAAATCTCGCAAGGTCCGGCCGCCGCCATCATACCGATCAAGCAATTGGGAACGAACGGGGGAGGCTACTTCGGCGTAAACTCTTCGCATCCGCTTGAAAACCCGACCTACCTGACCAATATGGTGGAATGCTGGGCGATCCTGATCCTCCCGATGGCGATGGTCTTTGCGTTGGGATTCTATCTGAAAAGGAAGAAGTTGTCTTATACGATTTTCGGTGTCATGCTCTTTGCCTACTTGGTCAGTGTGGGCATTAATACCTATTACGAGATGAACGGCAACCCGAAGATCGCTGAAATGGGGATCGACCAGGCAGCCGGCGCCATGGAAGGCAAGGAAACCCGGCTCGGTGCAGCAGCCACAGCCCTGTGGAGTTGTACGACGACAGTCACTTCCAACGGCTCTGTCAACGGGATGCACGACAGCACGATGCCGCTAAGCGGGATGATGGAGATGTTGAACATGCAGATCAATACCTGGTTTGGCGGTGTCGGGGTAGGATTTATGAATTACTATGCTTTTCTGATCATCGCCGTCTTTATCAGCGGTCTGATGGTCGGCCGTACGCCTGAGTTCTTAGGGAAGAAGGTGGAGGCGCGTGAGATGAAGATCGCCACGATCGTGGCGTTGGCTCATCCGTTTGTGATCCTGATCGGTACGGCGGTGGCTTGCTATTATTACGTCTATAATCCGGCCTTCGTGGAGGCGGAGGGAGGTTGGTTGAACAATCCCGGCTTTCATGGGCTGAGCGAGATGCTTTACGAATATACTTCTTCATCCGCCAATAACGGTTCGGGCTTCGAGGGGCTTGGCGATAATACCTGGTTCTGGAACTTTACGACAGGTCTTGCGCTGATCATCTCGCGCTACCTCCCGATCGTCGGACAGGTTGCCATTGCCGGTCTGCTGGTGCAGAAGAAGTTTATACCGGAAAGTGCGGGGACATTAAAGACGGACACCGCGACATTTGCCGTGATGACCTTCAGCGTGATCTTTATCGTGGCTGCCCTGTCTTTCTTCCCTGCACTGACCTTAGGGCCGATTGCCGAATATTTTAGCATTTATCTTTAAGTTGAATATCGAGTATTGAAAATTGAAAAGTAATACGATGAAAGAGAATCGATCTGCTTCTTTGTTTCCGAAGGAGCTTGTTATAGAAAGCCTGAAACAGTCGTTCGTCAAGTTGGACCCCCGGACGATGTTCCGCAACCCGATTATGTTTATCGTCGAAGTGGTGACCTTCGTGATGTTGATCGTGACGATTTGGGCGGCGGCTACAGGCAATACCGCACAGGGGTCGGCCGGGTATAATATAGTTGTTTTCATTGTGCTGTTCCTGACGCTGCTCTTTGCCAACTTTGCCGAAGCGATCGCCGAGGCGCGTGGCAAGGCGCAAGCCGACAGTCTGCGTAAGACCCGTGAGGAGACGCCTGCAAAACGGGTGGAAGCTAATGGGACGATCACGACGGTGAGCAGTTCGCAATTGAAAAAAGGCGATGTCTTTATCTGCGAGGCAGGCGACACGATCCCTTCCGACGGCGAGATCATCGAGGGGCTGGCTTCGATCGACGAGAGTGCCATTACGGGCGAGTCGGCTCCGGTCATCCGCGAGGCCGGGGGCGACAAGAGCTCTGTGACGGGTGGTACGAAAGTGCTGTCCGACCAGATCCGGGTGATGGTGACGACACAGCCGGGCGAGAGTTTCCTCGACAAGATGATCGCCCTTGTGGAAGGCGCTTCACGGAAAAAGACGCCGAATGAGATTGCTTTGACGATATTGTTGGCCGGTTTCACATTAGTGTTTGTGGTTGTATGCGGTACGTTGAAGCCGCTTGCCGACTATTCGGGAACACAAATCACCATTGCGGCCTTCATCTCCCTGTTTGTTTGTCTGATCCCGACTACTATCGGAGGGCTGCTGTCCGCGATCGGTATTGCCGGTATGGACCGTGCCTTGCGAGCCAACGTAATAACCAAATCCGGCAAGGCTGTAGAGACAGCCGGCGACATAGACACCCTGTTGCTCGACAAGACCGGTACGATCACGATCGGTAACCGTAAAGCGACACAGTTCTATCCGGTGGCCGGGGTCGACGAACATTCTTTCGTACAGGCTTGCCTGATGGCTTCCCTGTCGGACGAGACGCCCGAAGGCAAATCGATCGTCGAACTGGGGCGCGAGCGTGGCATCCGCATCCGCGATCTGAGCACTTCGGGTTCCCGGATGATCAGATTCACCGCCGAGACGAAGTGTTCGGGTGTCGACCTGAAAGACGGAACCCGTATCCGCAAAGGCGCTTTCGATGCGATCCGCCGGATGAGCGAGGCTGCCGGAAACAAGTACCCGGAGGAGGTGGCCGGACTGGTCGGGAAGATATCCGGCAACGGCGGGACTCCGTTAGTGGTTTCGCAAGACGATTTCATCATCGGTGTGATCGAATTGCAGGATATTATCAAACCGGGCATCCAGGAACGTTTCGAACGGTTGCGTAAGATGGGTGTCAAGACGGTGATGGTGACAGGTGATAACCCTTTGACAGCTAAATATATCGCCGAAAAGGCCGGTGTGGACGATTTTATCGCCGAAGCCAAGCCGGAGGATAAGATGAACTACATCAGGAAAGAACAGGAAGCCGGCAAACTGGTGGCTATGATGGGCGACGGGACGAACGACGCCCCGGCACTGGCGCAGGCAAACGTCGGTGTAGCCATGAACAGCGGTACGCAGGCGGCTAAGGAAGCCGGCAATATGGTGGACCTGGACAACGACCCGACGAAGTTGATCGAGATTGTGGAGATCGGTAAGCAGTTGCTGATGACGCGCGGTACGTTGACAACCTTTAGCATCGCAAACGATGTGGCGAAATATTTCGCAATCGTTCCGGCCCTGTTCATGGTGGCGATCCCGCAGTTGGCGGCTCTGAACGTCATGCGTTTGCATAGTCCGGAAAGTGCGATCCTGAGTGCGGTGATTTTTAATGCCGTTATTATCCCGATCCTGATTCCGTTGGCTTTGCGGGGGGTGGCTTATAAGCCTATCGGGGCTTCGGCCTTACTACGCCGTAACTTATTAATCTATGGGGTGGGCGGCGTGATCGCTCCGTTCATCGGAATCAAGTTGATCGACATGGTAGTCTCTCTTTTTTTCTAAGTATAAATATCTCTTGACACTGCGCGCCGCCTGGCGGATGTTTCTGCATGATCCGGAAAGGCTGCCGGGCGGCAGCGGGTGTTTCGCAATTAAGAACGTAAAGAAAATCAAATCATATGATATCGAATCTGTTTAAATCATTCAAACTGACGATTGCTTTCTGCATTCTCTTCAGTGTCAGTTATATCTTCATCCTGTGGCTTTTTGCACAGGTAGCCGGCCCGAATAAGGGCAATGCCGATTTGGTCGAACTGAACGGCCGTATAGTGGGTGCAGCCAACGTAGGGCAACAATTCACAAAGGATATTTATTTCTGGGGCCGCCCGTCGCATGCGGGTGACGGCTACGATGCTTCCAGCTCGGCGGGCAGCAACAAAGGACCGTCCAACGAAGAATATCTGGCGGACATCGAGATGCGTATCGACACCTTCCTTGCACATCATCCCTACCTGAAACGGGAGCAGGTGCCTGCCGAAATGGTCACCGCCAGCGGTTCCGGTCTCGATCCGGATATTTCCCCGAAAGCCGCCTATGCGCAGGTTCAACGGGTGGCCGGCGCACGCGGTATCTCTCCGGAAAAGGTGATGGCCATTGTCAACGCGAATGTCGAAGGCCCGCTGTTGGGATTGTTCGGCCCGGAGAAAGTCAATGTCCTGAAGTTGAACGTGGCTTTAGAGAAGTTGGAAACAAGTAATCAACAAACCAAATAAGAATAAAATATGAACGCAATAATCAAAAAGGCATTAGCCGCAGTAATAACAGTCTCTTTCTGCTCCTTCGGGATGGTAAAAGCGCAGGATGACGAAAGCGGGGCGACATTCAACGTCCAGGGCGACCTGGTAAGCTCCTATATCTGGCGTGGTATGTACCAGACGGGGGCCAGCTTCCAGCCTGCATTTTCCTTCGGCATCGCCGGCTTTTCGCTGACAGCCTGGGGATCGACCGACTTCGACGGGTATCAGGCTTCGGAAGGCCTTGCCAACAAGGAAATCGACCTGACGGCTGCCTATACGTTCGGCAATTCCGGCCTGACCTTGTCTGTCGCCAATCTCTGGTGGGCCGGACAGGGGGCCAACAAGTACTTTAACTTTAAGAGTCATGAGACGGCACATCACTTCGAGACAGGTCTGGCTTACACCCTTCCCGTAGAGAAGTTCCCGCTGTCGGTGGCCTGGTACACGATGTTTGCCGGACAGGACAAGGATGCGGAAGGCGGTCAGAACTATTCTTCTTACGTCGAGCTGAACTATCCGTTCTCTGTGAAACGTGTCGATCTGAACGTCACCTGCGGGTTGGTCCCTTACAAGGCACCCCAGTATTATACCAATGGCTTTGCCGTTACGAACGTGGCATTGAAAGGAACTACCGCCATAAAGATTACGGATTCGTTTTCTTTACCTATTTTTGCGCAGGCCATCTGGAATCCCCGGTTGGAAGATGCGCACTTGGTCTTCGGCTTTACATTGAAACCGTAAACAGTAATTCAGGCAAATGAACAGAGAAGAGAGCGTACAACACTTTTTGGATTTGCTGAAAAAGTCCCGTCGCGGTAACTTCAAAATCTACATCGGCATGATTGCCGGTGTGGGCAAGTCGTATAGGATGCTGTCGGAGGCGCACGAGTTGCTTCGCAGCGGGATAGATGTGCAGGTCGGCTACATCGAGACGCATGGCCGGGCCGAGACAGAGGCGTTGGTTAAGGGGCTTCCCCTTATCCCACGCCGAAAGTCGTTTTACAAGGGCAAGGAGGTCGAAGAGATGGATCTGGACGCTATCCTGAACATCCGTCCCGAAGTGGTGATCGTCGACGAACTGGCCCATACCAACGTGGAGGGCAGCAAGAACGAAAAACGTTGGCAGGACGTGATGGATATCCTGGAGGCGGGGATCAGCGTGATTACCGCCGTCAACATCCAGCACCTCGAAGGGTTGAACGAAGAAGTGCAGGATATCGCCGGCATCGAGGTGAAGGAACGCATCCCCGACAGTGTGCTGGAGCAGGCGGACGAGGTGGTGAACATCGACCTTACCGCCGACGAGTTAGTGGCACGCCTGAAAGCCGGTAAGATTTACAAGCCGGAGAAGGTACAGACGGCTCTGAACAATTTCTTTAAGTCCGAAAACATCCTGCAACTCCGCGAACTGGCGTTGAAGGAGGTGGCTTTGAGGGTGGAAAAGAAGGTTGAAAACTCTGTCCCTGTCAATACGGGCGTCCGTCATGAAAGATTCCTCGCCTGCATCAGCAGTCACGAGAAGACGCCCCGGAAGGTGATCCGTAAGGCGGCACGCTTGGCTACGCGGTATAATTCGAAGTTTTTCGTTCTGTATGTCCAGACTCCGCGTGAAAGTATAGACAGGATACCATTAGCTAACCAGCGGTATCTTTCGAACCATTTCAAACTGGCCACCGAGCTGGGCGGTGAAGTGATCCAGATCCAATCGGAGAACATCCCGGAAAGTATCGTGCAAGTGTGCAGGGAGAAACAGATTACAACGGTGTGCGTGGGAAAACCTTCGTTCAGTCTTCGTTCCGTACTGGTGTCGCTCTTTCAGTACAGGACCTTGTTAAATAGTTTGTCGCAGTTGAATATTGACCTGATAATAATAGCATAGTGTATGGATAAGTTCTTTAGTCTGAAAATAAAAACGAAACTGACCTCCGGTATCGGTTTGTTGTTTACGTTGATTGTCCTGCTTGGCGGCGTGGCGGTCAAGAACATTACGGATATGTCTGCCGACACGCAGAACATCCTGGCGGATAATTATAATTCGCTTCTTTATTCCCGCCGGATGCTGGATGCCCTCGAACGGATTAAGACGGACCCGACAGCACGTACGGAGTTCGAAAAGCAAAAGAAGAATATCACGGAGGTCGACGAGAATGTGGCGACGACGCACCTGGTCACACAGTATGAGGCGATGCACCGTAGCCAGAACGACACGACTATCCGGCGTGTCAGGACAGCCCTCAATGACATCATGACCCTGAATATGGCGACGATCTACAGGAAAAGCCAGGTTGCCGGGCATACGGCGGACCAGGCATTACTCTGGATATGTATCATTGCGATGGCTTGTATCCTGATCGCTTTTGCATTCCTGATCCGCCTGCCCCGTTCTATCACGACGCCGATCCGCAAACTGACCGACGGTATAATGGAGATCGCAAACCATAATTACGAAAAGAGGCTCGACTTAGGCGATAATCAGGAGTTCGCCGGAGTTGCCGCCTCCTTCAACCGGATGGCTGAACGGCTGACGGAATACAGGAAAAGCACGTTAGCTGATATCATCCAGGCAAAAAAGTACATCGAAGCGATTGTCAACAGTATCACCGAACCGATCATAGGGCTCGACCGCGACCGTTCCATCCTCTTCGCGAATGACGAAGCACTCACCATCCTGAATTTGAAACGGGAAAACGTGATGGGAAAGTCCGCAGCCGAGCTGGCGTTAAAAAATGACTTGCTCCGCCGTCTGGTTCGCGAACTGATCCAGCCCGACGAGAAGAAGGAGCCTCTGAAGATCTATGCCGACAATAAAGAAAGCTATTTCCAGGCAAAATACATCCCGATCCATGTGACGGACAGTGACGGACACGAAACCGAGTATGCCGGCGATGTCATCCTCTTGAAGAATATCACCGAGTTTAAAGAGTTGGACTCTGCGAAAACCACCTTTATCTCCACCATCTCCCACGAGCTGAAAACTCCTATCTCGGCCATCTTAATGAGCCTGAAACTACTTGAAGACAAACGGGTAGGAGACATGAACAACGAACAGAAAGCGCTTGCCGAAAGCATTAAGGAAAGCAGCGACCGCCTGCTTGAAATCACCGGTGAACTGCTCAAGATGACACAGGTGGAAACGGGCAAGCTGCAACTGAATCCGAAGATCACGAAGCCGATCGAACTGATCGATTATGCTATCAAGGCGAACCGGGTACAGGCGGAGCGTTTCAATTGCCATATCGAGGTGGAATATCCGGAAAAGATTTCCAAACTCTTTGTCGATAGCGAGAAGATCGCCTGGGTGTTGACAAACCTCCTTTCCAACGCCATCCATTACACGCCGGAGAACGGCCGTATCATTATCGGTGCACGCCAGGCAGATAAGACGGTGGAAATATTCGTCCGGGACTTCGGCAAAGGCATCGATCCCCGTTACCATCAAAGTATCTTCGACCGTTACTTCCGTGTCCCCGGCACAAAAGTACAAGGGAGCGGCCTCGGCCTTGCCATCAGCAAAGACTTCATCGAAGCGCACGGCGGCACGATCCGCGTGGAGAGCGAGGTGGGCAAGGGAAGTACGTTTATCATCACCTTTAATGTATAAGAGAATTATTTAACGATCCAGCTTTCGATATTTCGTGTTGCAGCGCTGAAGTTCACGCCGATTTTAAATAATTGGCGTGTATCGTTTGCAAACGGCAATGCGTAGCCCTTTTCCTCAATCTGGAGCAAGGCTTCTTCGGCGGATCCTTGTAACTTAAATTCCATAACATATATATACCGGTCCGTTTGCAAGACGAGATCGATACGTCCTTGTGATGTATGATATTCGGCCTTAACATAGAAGCCGACCAGTTTAAAGACGATGAAAAGGACATTCTGGTAATGTAGTTCCAGATCCCGTATCAGTTCGTAAGGCGTATCCGCAAAGAAACTTTGCAGACGACGGAAGAATGCGTCGACTTCTCCGCCGCGGATTTCCTGTACGAAACGTTGTATCTCGAATGCCGAATCGACGGCATTAACAGATGTATAGAATGGTAGCAGGTAATTGATGAAACCTTCCTCTACCTCTTTGTTCGGGAAGCCTAACTTGTATATGCCAAATTCCTTATCATATCCTTTGATTGTCAGGTAGCCGCTTTGATAAATGACCGGTATAGGGCTTAAAGAGTTTGCGTCGATACTGTTCAGTACTGCTGAACTGGTTTGCTCATGCGCCATCTCATACAAATTATAATGGCTTTTTTTCAACAAAGCGACCAGATAGGAAGGCGTGCCGGTTTCAAACCAGTAGCTGCCTAATTTCATCTTTGCAAAAGTACTCAATAAACTGAACGGGTTGTATATCCCTTCCGAGTCTTCGACGAAGTGATATCCGTCATAGCGCTCTTTCAATTCCTTACAAACCTGTTCTTTGCTGATTTTTAATCTATCTGCGAGTTCATTTAGTTCTTCATCGAAGTTCGTATGGATTTCCTTTTCCGTGATGCCGCAAATATCGATATAGCGATCGTCCATCGAGATATCCATCAAATTATTCAGATCGCTGAATACACTGACTTTACCGAACTTGGTTACGCCTGTGAGCAGGGCGAACTTGATACAACCGTCTTTCGATTTCATCACGCCGTAGAAAGGCTTCAATGCGTTGCGGAACTTCTCTTGCAGTTCCTGATCGGTGATTGCCTGAAGCAAGGGTTTGTCATACTCGTCGATCAATATGGCGACGCGTTGTCCGGTCTTCTCATAAGCCCTTTCTATCACGCCTGCAAAACGCAAGGCCAGGCTTCTCTCTGCCGGGTCTGCCCCGTATAGTTTCTCCCAGGCTACCAGGCTGCGGTTCAGCATATCTTCCAAATCGCTTTCCTTATCATATTTCGCAATGTTCAAATCGATATGAAACACCGGGCGTTGTATCCATTCTTTCTCAAGATCTGCAATTGCAAGTCCGTCGAATAATTCCTTCTTCCCCTGGAAATATGCTTCCAGGGTGGAGATCAGCAGGCTTTTACCGAACCGGCGGGGACGACTCAGGAAATAATAGCGGCCGGTTGTCGCTAAATTATAAATTAACTTTGTTTTATCGATATAGATATAGTTATCTTGTCGAAGACTTTCAAAGTTCTGTATGCCGACGGGATAAAGCTTTGCCATATTCTTTTGCTTTAAATTGATTACTACACAAAGTTAGTAAAAATGGTGTAATAACATAATAATCTGAGAATGTAATAACCTGCGAATGTATAATTAGAAACGGAACAATTGTATCATCAGCAGCCCCAACGCCACCGACACCCCGGTTGCGATCAATCCCGGCATCATGAACGAATGGTTGAGGACGTATTTGCCGATGTGGGTTGTTCCGGTGCGGTCGAAGTTGATGGCGGCTACGACTGTCGGGTAGAAGAAGTAGCCGTTTACAGCCGGGAAAAGAGCGATAAGCATATAAGGGGAGATGCCGAGGGCGATTCCTAACGGCAGTAACGCACGGATGGTCGCAGCCTGGCTGAACAGCAGGATGGACATTACGAACAGGGCCAGGCCGAACAGCCAGGGCATTTCCGTCACGATATGTTCGATCGAACCTTTCAGTTCGGCCATATTCCCGCCGATGAACGTGTCGCCCATCCAGGCGATACCGAAGATGGCAACTACCGCTTGCATACCGGCGGAGAAGACAGAGCCTTGTACGGCCTTTATCCCGTCCGTCCGGGTGATGAGCAGGATCAGGGCGGCGGCCGAAAGCATCAGTATCTCGATGATATGCGCCATCTGCATCTGCCGGGTTGCCCCGTCGGCCAATGCGAACACGGGACGCAATGAATCCATCGAACCGAAGAGGACGATCCCGATGGTCGCCGTAATGAAGATTACCACCGACAGGAGGGCGGCACGATGGTTCTCGACGCCTTTCGACACATATTTGTCATTCGTAAACTCTCCGTTGGCGACGCGGCGCAGGTATTCCGGGTCTTCCGTTAGTTCCTTTCCGACGCGGAGGGAATAGAATGCGCCGGCCAGAACGCCAACCAGTGTACAGGGAACGGAAATCATCAGAATGTTCATCAATGAAATATTATATCCCGCCAACATACTGAGCAAAGCCACCGTTGCCGCCGATATCGGACTGGCAGTAATGGCCTGTTGGGACGCGATAACGGCAATCCCTAACGGGCGTTCGGGACGAATCTTTGTCTCTGTTGCGACTTCCGCGATCACCGGAAGGACGGAATACGCCACGTGCCCCGTTCCGGCAATGAAAGTAAAGACGTATGTAACTAACGGGCTCAATATTGTGATCTTGGAAGGATTCCTGCGTAACAACTTTTCCGCCCACTTCACCATCAGGTCCAGACCGCCTGCTGCCTGCATACAACTGGCTGCCGCGATGACTGCTACGATCATCAGCATTACGTCGATGGGTGGGGAAGTCGGTTCCAGTCCGAATACGAAAGTAAGGACTGCTAATCCCAGACCGCCCAATACACCTAATCCGATGCCTCCGAGGCGGGCTCCTATTATAATTGCAATTAAAACGAATAGTAATTGTAACAACATGGCTGTAAAATGCAGATTTAGTTTGTAAAGGTCGCAAATTTAGTTATTTTTGTCCTGCTAAGTACTACAAAAACACTAAATACAAATGAAAAGAATCTATTTCGCAGCTTTAGTAGGGTTGTTCGGGTGTGTGTCGGCAATGACGGCGCAGGTCCGCAGCGAGTTCTTGTTGGAGAAAAACTGGAAGTTCACCCGCGAGGATAACAATGAGTTTATAAAGCCTGCCTTCGACGACAGCAAGTGGCAGTCTGTGACTGTTCCGCACGACTGGGCCATCTACGGCCCTTTCAGTTCCCAGAACGATAAGCAGGAAGTGGCGATCTCGCAAGACGGACAGAAGGAAGCGATGGAGCATGCCGGACGTACCGGCGGTCTTCCCTTCGTCGGTGTGGGCTGGTACCGCACCGAGTTCGACGTTCCGGCGTTCCAGACAGGCAAGCGGGCGACGATCCTGTTCGACGGCGCGATGAGTCATGCCAATGTCTACATCAACGGGCAGAAGGTCGGCTACTGGCCGTATGGTTATAACTCGTTCCATTTCGATATTACGAAATATCTGAAAGCCGGACAGAAGAATACGTTAGCCGTCCGTCTGGAGAACCTGCCGGAGTCTTCCCGCTGGTATCCCGGCGCCGGACTCTATCGTAACGTCCATGTGATCGTGACGGACGACGCCTATATCCCGGTTTGGGGAACTTACGTGACGACTCCTTCGGTAAACGAGAAGTTTGCCAAAGTGAACATCCGTACCAAAGTGGTGCTTCCCGAAGGGGCCGATCCTGCTAAATACAGCGTGGAGAACAGCGTCTGGAATCCGAACAAGCAGAAGCTGACGGCTGTCCGCACCTCTCTTGAACAGATGAAATACAACAACGACCAGGCGGAGCAGGAATTTATTATCCAGAGCCCGTCTTTATGGTCGCCGGATATGCCGGCTTTGTATTCGGCTGAAACCCGCCTCTATGAAGGAGACCAGCTGAAAGATATCTACACCACTCCGTTCGGTATCCGTTCGATCGAGATTATTCCTGACAAAGGTTTCTTCCTGAATGGTGTGAAGACTGTCTTTAAAGGTGTCTGCAACCATCATGACTTAGGTCCGTTGGGCGCAGCCGTCAACGATGCAGCCATCCGCCGTCAGGTGCGTATCCTGAAAGACATGGGCTGCAACGCGATCCGTACATCCCATAATATGCCCGCTCCCGAACTGATCCGGGCCTGCGACGAAATGGGGATGATGATCATGGCGGAGAGCTTTGACGAATGGAACGTGGCGAAATGCAAAAACGGCTACAACCTGCTGTTCGACGAATGGGTGGAGAAAGACCTGGTAAACCTGGTTCATCACTACCGGAATAACCCGAGCGTGGTGATGTGGTGTATCGGCAACGAAGTGCCCAATCAGTGGAACGAAGGAGATTGCAAGATTGCCAAAAGATTACAGGATATCTGCCACCGCGAAGACTCGACTCGTCCGGTAACACAAGGAATGGATGCCCCGGATGCCGTGGTGAACAATAACTTTGCCGCCGTCATGGATGTGGCCGGCTTCAACTATCGTCCGTTCAGATATAAGGTCAACTACAAGAAGTTGCCGCAGCGGATCATCTTAGGCAGTGAAACGGCTTCGACGGTCAGTTCCCGCGGCGTGTACAAATTCCCGGTGGAACGTAAGGCAATGGCGAAATATGACGATCACCAGAGTTCCGGTTACGACGTGGAACACTGTGGCTGGTCCAACCTGCCGGAAGATGACTTCATCCAGCACGAAGACCTGCCGTATTGCATCGGCGAGTTTGTGTGGACCGGTTTCGACTATCTGGGTGAGCCGACCCCGTACTATACGGATTGGCCAAGCCATAGTTCCCTGTTCGGCATCATCGACCTGGCCGGTATTCCAAAGGACCGTTACTACCTCTACCGCAGCCATTGGAACAAGGTGGAACGTACGTTGCACATCCTGCCTCACTGGACATGGCCCGGACGTGAAGGAGAAGTGACGCCCGTCTTCGTCTATACCAATTATCCCACCGCCGAACTCTTTATCAATGGTAAGAGCCAGGGCAAACGCACGAAAGACCTGAGCGTGGAACTGGACAGCAGCTATACGGAAGCCGCCCAGAAGAGTTTCGAACGTCAGAAGCGCTACCGCCTGATGTGGATGGATACCAAATATGAACCGGGAACGCTGAAAGTGGTTGCTTACGACAAGGACGGCAATGCCGTTGCCGAAGAAGAGGTGCACACGGCCGGCAAGCCTCACCACATCGAACTGACAGCCGACCGTAACCGCCTGACGGCCGATGGCAAGGATCTCTCCTTCATCAATGTCCGCGTTGTCGACAAGAACGGCAACCTTTGTCCGGATGCCACCCATAAGGTGAAGTTCAACGTGCGTGGTGCCGGCACCTATCGTGCGGCAGCCAATGGTGATGCGGCTTCCCTCGAATCCTTCCAGGCCCCGCAAATGTCTCTGTTCAAAGGACAGCTGACTGCCATCGTGCAGACAGAAGAGCAGCCGGGTGTCATCATGTTCGAGGCTTCGGCTCCGGGTGTGAAGAGTGCGAAGATAGAACTGATCAGCGAATAATAAATGAAGATTTATCGGTT
>ERZ791875.1290-NODE-1290-length-17569-cov-9.684481_pt1 | contig 17569 bp, 15 predicted proteins | sample MGYA00510278_ERZ791875 | MGnify/ENA primary metagenome ERZ791875 (study PRJEB30046, sample SAMN00792078) | human gut metagenome | study: EMG produced TPA metagenomics assembly of the A metagenome-wide association study of gut microbiota in type 2...
CCACCACACCAGCGCCACAAGCGCCGACAAAAGCAGAAAACACAAATATGGAACGGGCGAGAACAACGGCACGAGCACAAGCGCCAGCACCGCATCGCCGGCACCGAAACCCGTTGAGAAAAATGCCCCGAAAGGCCTGCCGCGCATGGACTGCCAGCAGCACAACGCCCCGCCGAGAACAACCAAAAGACATGTATTCGCAGCAGCATGCCGCAGCATCGGCCACAGACCGGAAGTTATCCATCCGGCAGCCAACGCAATCACGCCGAGCACGGCCAGCCACACGACAGAAACAGTCCGCCTACGGAAGTCGTCACGCACGAGGAACACAGCGGGAACCAACAGCAGAAAATAGGGCCACAGCGCAGGCATGAGAGTCAGTCTTTGACGGTTTCTTTCAACTGCTTGTCCTGGTCGATTTCCCACACGTTGTAAATCCCGTCCCCGTCGAAATCGACGACTGCTGTAGCCGTGGCCCGGAAACCGTGCTCCGTGGCCTCGACAACCTCAATAACGTAGTTCGCATGGCCTCCCTCCGTGACCAGACGAGACTGCTCGAAACCCAACTCTTCCAACGACCCCGAGTAACGAGAATGCGTATAGAAGTTGCTCTTCTGCAACGTATGAAGATACGTCAACTGCTGTTGAGCCTCCGTGGACTTCGCGCGAGAAATCAACGGCATCAGGTTCGGAAGCGCAATCAAAACCAGAATACCGATAATAACTAAAACAACCAGCAATTCAGGCAACGAAAAGGCGCGCAGCCTTTGTTTGAGAAAGAAAGTTTTCCGGCGCATAGGTATTCGAATTATCCGGAGACAAATTTAGGAAGCAGAAAACAAATAATGCCAGGGGAAACGAACTATTTATCGACGACAGCGCCGTCGTATCCGACTGATAATCAAGGATTGTTTTCAACAAAGTTATCGACAGACGCTTTCAATCCGGCTCACCGGGGCGGGCCGGGAGGCAGCCAGTCGTATCACCGGGATTTCATCTTGTTTTTGATGCGATGATACTTTGTATATAAGTTACTGACTTTCTTGAGATTGAATATAACACACAGCTCTCTTTGCGTGAATCCGGACTCCCACAGCAGGCACAACAGCCGTTCATCCTCTTTCAGCTCCTCGAACCGGCGGGGCGGAATATCGATCAAAGTATAAGATTTCAATTCCCGGATATTTACTTTATCTTTGAACTTGTCGATGAAGACCAGAGGCGACTCCCGATAGGTATAGCACAAATCCAGCAGGCTGCGGATAAACCGGAGCTGCTCGGCTGAACGTTCCCGATAAACGACCGCTTCCCGTCGCAACCGCCGGTTCGAAAAAAACAGCCATGAAAGCAACGACGCCGAAACGACGCCTGCTCCGATCAGGAGATACCCCCAGGGTGGAAACCCGGAAAATCGCCCGACGGCAGGAATATTGCCCAATGAAAACGAAAGAAGAGAGTCTGCCAGCTCCGGAGTGCTCCCCGTAAGGTTGACAGCAACATCCGTAAAGACGGAGCCGTTCATAAATAAAATGTGCTTCATATCATTACCTTTGTAATACCGTATAAAGCACGAACCAAAACTCATCATTCTCCAGGTGTCTCCCAATACCTAACAAATAGATAAGTCCGGTTCGTGCTTTTTTACAACACCAACCGTCGACTTGTCTAATCCTATTTGTTTACTAAAGTTTTGGAGACTTAGGAGAATGGAATAAACAACGAAAAGCGCATTTGCAGCTTTGTATGTATTTTTCTGCTATCTGTCTTAATTTCTATCGGCCGATCATATTCTTAATAAACAAAGTTAAATAAAATTCAGCGATTGGCAAACAGCCTTTCGAAGATTTTCCGTTTCCTCCGATAAAATTTCCGCCCCGGTCTTTCCGGAATCCGCCCGCCCTTCCAGTTCGAAGCAGCGTAAGTTCTCATTTTGCGCCGTCACGTAAAGTGCAGACAATCAGCCCTGTGAGATTTTGCAAGGTTTTGCGTGCGAATTTCCCACACACATCCCCTGACAACCAACGCATTACACCGGTATTGTCGCTGATAAATAGTCCTTCCGAAGAAGAAAAATCACGACATTCCAATCGTAAATTTGCCCATACAAACACGACGTAGAAATTTCCAGCAACAACGCTCACGAACAGCCCAACCCTTGAAAAGATGCCCCTCGTATTTTCAATCGGCAATTCCCGCTTGAGGCGCTCCGACGCGGCAGGCTCAGCAAAATCTTCCGGCCGGCACGGACAATCACGCCCCGGCTCCTGCATGAGGGGCAGCCTGCGGAACGTCCATTTTACCGGACCGGCTCAAACTCCGTTCCGGAGAAGTCCGGGAATGACGTGCCATTTTACCTTGCTCACCAACCTAAACTCTTTATCCATGAACAAAAAGCTCCATCGCCTGCTCTTACTCGCCACCTGCGGAGTTCCCGTTCTTTGTACGGCCCAAATCAAAAATCCGGAATTCTGCCCGCCGTCGGCTGCCTCTTTGATAAAAATTGCCGATTTCCCCGTCAACACCAACAACGGCATGCCGGCAATCGGAATTCCCCTGCATGAACTCTCCTCCGGGCCGCTGAAATTTCCGCTGGCCCTCGATTTCAACATCGACAGCTATATCCAGCCCAACCAACTGCCGGACTCTCCCGGAGCAGGCTGGTCGCTCAGTTCGGATATCCAAATCGTGCGAAGCATAAACGGCCAGGATGATTTCGGAACCTGGGGATACTACTCCAACCGCCATATTCCGGCAGGTTACCGGGAAACGGCAGTAAACCGGAATCAGGAATACCTCGCAGCGTTTTATACGGAAAATTACGACGAAGAACCCGACAAATTTTATTACCGGTTGCTCGATAAGGTCGGAACATTCTATTTCCGCAGGAATGCCGACTCGACGATGACAGCCGTCCCCATTCCGGCCAACGGGGTGAAAATCGACTTTACCCGTACGGAGCATGCAACGAGTTTCAGAATTACCGACACCGACGGCACCGTTTATTATTTCCCGGATACGAACAGCGACTACGAAGTCCGTTCGGCCGGCGAGTACACGCCCCCTTTAAGCTGGAAATGCGAAAGCATCTGCAATGCTTCGAGGACGGATTCGATATGTTTCGAATATACGAGAATAAACAAGTATTCGGCTATCGGCTATACGCCAACGGGAATAGACCTTTACGACAGTTACTCGGGCACGGCCGTACCTGCCGGGCCCTCTTTCAGCGACAACAGCGTTTTCCCGCCCGCACAACCGCTCTTCCTGAACTGCCTCTATGCTCCGCAAAGTCCTCCGGGCAGCCTCGACTCCACGGCTTACTACCCGCCCGGATCGCTGCTCGGGCCGCCGCTCTACCTGACCGCCAATCCCAAATATTCCTACAATACGCAAAACCCGTTGACCGGTTCGGGCTCCTCGCGATTATATGTTTATGATTGTTCCCGGTATGATACGTTTTTCGAATACATACACCCCCAACCGCAAAATGCGACAATCACTAAAAATCTGTACCTGCACTATCCGTCCCGCATCCGTTTACGCAGCGGAAGCGTGCATTTCGAATACGACACGCAGGGGCAGGGGATTTTGCGAAACATTACGATCGAAGCTCCCGACGGAAATACCGTCAAAACGATCCGCTTCACCCAAAGTTACGAATACGATCCGGCCCTCACCCAGGAAGAATCCCGGTACCGAAAATACGACCGCCGACTTATAACGCTGACCGTAAACGGCGAAAAATACGATTTCAGCTATTCCCAAAATCATGTCGGGGGCATCGTTTCCGATTTCTGGGGATACGCATACGGAATCGACTATTCCTGGTCTTCCTTGCTTACCGACTGCTTCGTCCCGCAGCATACGGTAACACTTGATCTCGGTGCGGCCGCCAACTTCGCCCGTTTTCCGGATAATGTGCACCACGCTACGATCGGCAACCCCATGCCTGCGGACATCACTCCGTCGACAGATCCGTTTTTGAGCATCCGCTATCCGACGGGCGGATGCGTAAAGTTCCATACCGAACGACACCGTTATAGGGACACCGACGGTACGTTGCATCCGATCGGCGGACTGCGTATATCCCGCATCGATTATTACGACGAAGGCGGTAACACCCCTGTCCGTCAGAAAATCTACAAATACGGCCCGCATGAAAACGGCTGCGGCATCGTCAAGCAAAATTTGAGTTTCGACGAAACGACGGGCAACTGCTTCACGACACAACGGCTGGCATATTATTACAGGCCCGACGGACAATCACCGAACACCTGCCTGAAGATTGCGTCGGAACGCAAACGCACGTTCCTGCCGTATCCTGTTTTCAGCGGCGATTGCGGAGTCGGGAACTGGGTCTGCTACTCCGAAGTTGCCGAATACGACACCGAAGACGGACGCATCTCCGGCAAAACGGTCTATAAATACGATGTCAGCACCCTGCAAGGCAAGGTTAAAATGGCCGAACCGAGGGTGGCGTTTCCGCTGGATGCGCATATGTGGGACGTCGGAGTGCTGGATTCGGTAATAGAATACAAATACATCTCCCCGGGATTATTTCGCCTCGCACGTATTACAGCCTATGCACACAGGCAGCATACCGAACCGGAAACAGTGTACAAGGGCCGGGTTTGGCCCAGCGAACTGGCCGTACCGGTCAATTTCGGCAGCGCCGGAGATATTCCAACCGACCTGACATCTTTCCACAAGAGCCACAGCAGCTTTATTTACAATTATCTCGGAATGCGGGTCGGTTGTGTCCAGACCACATCGAAGACCGAACTAATATTCGAAGACGACGGAAGCGTTCGCACACAGGTTACCGATTATTTCTATGACAACGCGGCCTGCTACTTCCGCCCGTCACGTATCCGGCTTCGGACATGGGACGGGGAAACGACCGTACAGCACCGACTCTTCGCTACGGACTATGCGGCGCAGCATGCCGGCGATACGCTCGCTGCGATGAGCCTCAAAAATGTCATCGACAAACCCGTGGAAGAGTTCGTCGTCAGAAACGGGAAAATCGTTTCGGCCGATCTGTACCTGTACGATACGGACGGCGACATCGTCCGCAGTTACCGGCTTCGGGAGCCGGAGATGCCGGCCGCACAGTTCCGGGCCTCGAACCAACCGTCGGCAGGAACTTTCACGGCCGCCATGACGGCATTCAATCCCGGGTACGCCGACTACAGCCTGCGTGCGGAAGTCGATTACAACGCAGCCAAACGGCCTGTGGAAATCCGCGAGAAAGGACAAAAGCCGCTGTGCTATGTCTGGGCCTACGACAATTGCCACCCCGTAGCCGAGGTGCAGAATGCCTGCGCGCAACAGATAGCGCCGCTCGCCCAAAGCCTCGCCGAATATCCGAGCCGGGAAGAGTTGCTCCGGTTTTTCGGCCAACTTCGGAATGCGCTGCCCGAAGCGATGGTTTCGGGCTACACCTACAAACTGCTGATCGGCATCGACTCCGCCACATCGCCGTCGGGCCGGACGACCTACTATGAATACGATGCCGACAACCGGCTCTCCGTCATACGCGACCAGACCGGGAATCCGGTTCAGCGCTTCGAATACCAAATCATTCATAAAGAGTAGACAGCCCCATGAAACGCTTGCTTTTTATCCTGTTATTGCCGGCCATTTGGTGCACAAAGCTCCAGGGGGCGGAAATCACCTTTCCCCACATCGTCTTTTTCGTCAACAGCGGCGTAGAACGCGTAGTCGAAGACAACGGGGGCGATTTTACCGTGGAGTTCGGAACGACATCGAATATCCCGGCCACACAGTTCATCTCGGATGTGAACGCCGCGTTGGCGGCAAAACACTGGAGTTGGCTCACGCTCAAAGAATTCACATTCACCGCGACGTCCACAGGCCGTGCGACCTTTACGGTCGGCGCGCATTCCGAAAAAGCGGATTTTACATTCCGGATATACGACAGCAGCCACACGAGTCATATCCCCGTCCGCCAATTGGCGTATACGGCTTACCGAATTGAAAATCCGGGGTTGCACGAAATATTCCACGAACAACGCGCTTCCATCCGGCTCAACACCTCGGCAGCGGGAGAAACCTATACGCTGCTGCGCAACGGCTCGCCCGTTTCCACGAAAATCGGGACGGGAGCCGCGCTGACGTTCCTTGCTTCGGAACCCGGCACCTATACAATCGCAGGCTCGCAGAACCGGATACGGGGCAATGCCGTATTACAGTTGTACTCCTTTTTACGCAGTGCACAGATACAACCGCAGATGAACCCCGTCTACCTGCCCGGAGAATCCCTGAACAGCCCGCTCACATGCACGTTTTCCCCCGCCAATCCGCCCATGCGCAGCCAGTTGGAAACCATGTTCGCGGCTTTCAACAACGGAGAAGTCAGCTATTGGAATCCCAATATCCGGATAGCAATCACCCAATGGCTCGCGGATCGCTTCGTCGTCGAAATCGCAAATTCCGTCAATCCGGGAACAGCGGGAATCACGAACGACACCCGGATTCTGACCGACACCGGGACATTCAAGATCATGCAGGGTTCCGGCGGAGGATTCCGAAGCTACGAAGTGCAGATCACCGCTTCGGGAACAGACGGCTTCGGCTCGGTAACGCTGGCCGGCTCCGAATGGGGAGTAGATTACCGGCTGATGGGAAATACATATAACTTCATACGGATTCTCCCCGGAACAGGGACGGCACTCCCGTTCGGGAGCTATCCCTCGGGAAAATATACCGTATATGCAAGCAAACAAGGTTTCGAAAAGCAAATGCCGGGCGATTCGCTCCTGCTCTCACGGCCAATCGGAACACCCGGCCGCAACGCCGTACGCACCGTCAATTACACAGACACCTGCGGTCACTACACCACGGACATCGGCTATTTCGACGGCCTGGGGTACGCTTCGCAGCAGATTGCCGTACGGGCATCGGGTATGTGCGATCCCTATTCCGGGATACCTGCCGACATCGTAACACCAATCCATTACGATCCGCTGCGCCGGGATAACGCCCGCATCTATTTGCCGTACGTGACGGAACAATACAACGGCGAGCGGCATTCCAACCCGTTCATGTCGCAACAGCGTTTTTACAAAACCGAATACGCCGACACATGCGCCTATGCAGCAATCGATTTCGAGACTTCGCCATCGGGACGCCCCCTGCGGTCGTGGCAGGCCGGACAGGTGTTCCGCGCTGCAAATGCCTGCACCTCGAACGCCTACGCTTCGAATGCCGGAACGGATGCCGTACGGCAATTCCGCGTGTCGGCATCCGGAGATCTCGTTCAGGACGGAAACTACGCCCCGGCGGCCCTGTCCAAAATTTCCACCACCGACGAGGACGGCCGCATCGTGGAACGATATGCCAACGCCCGGTCGCAGCTGGTACTCGAACGCCGCATAATCGGCGCCGAAGACCATGCCGACACCTATTACGTCTATAACGACCGCGACAGCCTCGCATGGGTGTTGCCGCCCGAATGCACAGCCCGGTTGCAGCAGACGACACTCGCGCCGGACGACCCGCTCGCCTCCCGCTACTGCTACGTCTATACGTATGACGGCAGAGGCAATGTCACCGAAAAACGGCTGCCGGGATGCGGCCTCCTGCGGTACATCTACGACCAGGGCGACCGGATGATCGCCATGCAGGACGGCAACATGCGGCAGACCGACAGTTGGGAACTTTACGCATACGATGCGCATAACCGCGAAACAGGCCGCTACACCGCGACAGGGTGGACGCTCGAATCGCTGCAAACGCAGTTGGGCTCGTCGGGTGTCGCCTCCGTATCCGGCAAGACGGCGCTTATCGAAATAGTTTACGACACTTACCCCGCCGCAGCGGCACCCCCGGCCGGGATAACCTGCGATACCCGCACACAAGGGCTCAAAACGTTCGAGCGCCTGCGCATCGACGACACGCAAGAGTTCCTTGCACGGACTTTCTATTACGACTTCCGGGGACGCTGCATCCAGACCCTCGAACAGAGTCCCCGAACCACACGCAGCGTAACATCCGAATACGACTTCCGGGGAAATACCATCCGCACATGCGAAATAACGCGTGTCGGGGAGGCCCCGGCCGACACCCTCATCGTTTGCAGCAGCTACGACGACCGCGACCGGTTAGTTGCCGAAACGACCTCGTTGAACGGCAGTACGCCGCTCCGGAACACGTACCACTACGACAAACTGGGGCGACTGGTCGCACGTCGCTACGCTGCCAACGGAAACATCTTAACCGACACGCTGCGTTACGACATCCGGGGATGGCTCACAGAGCAGCGGAACGACCGCTTCGCAACGTCGCTGCACTATTACGACCCGCAGCAGACTGCGACCATTCCATCCTATACGGGTAATATCACGGAATGGACGTTCCGGCACACCGGCGAAAGCAGCCACACCTATGCCTTCGCCTACGACGCCCTGTCCCGCCTGACCGAAACGAAGCAATATATCGACGGCGCAGCAAACGACCGCTTCGTTGAAAAGGGGCTGACCTACGACCGAAACGGCAATATCCTCACGCTGCAAAGAACAGCCGGCGGGACAATGCCCGACAACTTTTCCTATACTTATACGGGCAACCGACTTTCCGCTCTGACAGGAACCGCATCAGGAACCTACGACTACGATGCCAACGGAAATATGACCCGCGACGGGGTTAGCGGGCTGAATATTTCATACAACAGGCTGAATCTGATAGAAAAAGTCGAACGTAACGGCGGAATTCTCGCCGAATATTCCTATCTTGCAGATGGCACCAAATGCGCCGCAACGGATGATGCGGGAAACGGGCTGGTTTACGTTGGTTCTTTGGTATACAAGAAACAGAACGGGAGCTATGCACTGGAAAGCGCCGCTTTCAGCGGGGGACGGTTTGTCGCGACCGAAACCGCATCCGGAACTACCTGTCTGCCGCACTGCTTCGTTACAGACCATCTGGGCAGCGTGCGCGTCGTCGTAAATGCCCAAGGAGAGGTCGTCGAACGAAACGACTACTACCCCTTCGGATTGAGATGGAATGATTCTGAATCACAGATTTCCGACAACCGTTACCGTTACAACGCGAAAGAGGAGCAAACTTTTGTCAACGTCCCATACATCGATTACGGCGCACGTATGTACGACCCGAAATTCCGGCTCGGATGGAATACCTCCGATCCGTTAGCCGAAAAATATTATCCGATCAGCACATATGCGTTCTGTGCAAATAACCCGATGAAATTAGTAGATATAGATGGAAAGAAATTGCGCCCCGCTGGAATTACTGAATTAAATATAATACGTAATACAGTCCCCAAAGATGCTCGACAATATATTGTACTAGATAAGAGTGGCTACATTGACAAAAATCATCTTAAATTATATCAAGGCAATAGTCAAAATTACAATAATATAAAGGAAATAGTAGAAGATGAAATTACGATAGAAGTGCTGTTAGATGATAAATTTAGTTTTATAGATAAAAATGGCCAACTGGGGACTGCAATCATGCAATATTACCCACATGATCCTTTGTATCCTGAAGATAAAGATATTAACTGCAATTTAGTAAATGGGCTATCAACAGGTGAAACTGGCTTTTCGGGCAAAACACTATTTCCCGATAGAGTTGGAATGCAGAATTCACCTTCAGACAATATCGTCATTATTATTAACAAGCACCTTTCCCCGGCAGGTGCAGCTGAAATATATAGCCATGAAGCTAACGGACATGGGTTATTGTATATTAGGAATGGAGGAGATCATTTAGGAGCATCTCATAATATAATAAATCAAGATGGAAAACTTATAGAAACAAATGAAGTGCTAAAAAATATGATCAGACAGTCAAGGTTAGAAACAATAAGTAATATGCGATGAAATATCTAGGTATAATGATAGGAATACTTTTCCTCATGTCGTCCATTAATGGACGTTGCCAAGAAAGGGTAGCTATACAAATCAATTCGTATGAGTACCAAAATGAATTGTCAAAAAATATAAAAATTTATAGTTTTGAGATCAACAATATGTCATCAGATACTTATATGACATGGATTTCTGATGAATGGATGGATAACCTATCCGACGAACAATTGATTCGGAATTATTTTTTTAAACACCATGGCGATTTTACATTGGCGTCATTAATATACGAAGGCCTTAATTTCCCCAAACCTGTTACAATTGGACTAAACTTTATTAAATCCATTGATACTAATGGGAAATTTACTTATTACATATCAGATCCATCAAAAGTGAATTATTATAAAAATAGGATTATTATATTGAAAAGAAAAGATGTAGAAGACTATATAAAAACAACGATTCCTACCAATTATTTATGGCATAATAATTCTATTATACTAAAATAAGATTTTTTCGATACTTGGAGTTGATAAATTATCAACTCCATTTTTTATGCTTGTTTAACTAGATTAGCCTGACATCAAGTTAACATAGTAGACCAACATGCCTATACTTTTAGATACGATGATCTTTCCCGTCTGTTGGACACAAAGCATTTACTTCAATGGTCAAGCAACATCTCAATTTATAGAGCGCAATATGAGTTATGACCTCAATGGAAAAATACTCGCACTACAATGCATTAAATCCGGAACGTCAAAAGATACTTTAAAATACACCCATATAGGCAATCGTCTCACAGTCATTGCAAAATGAATCATACACGACTATATCCCAAGACAGAGCAAATGATTTGGAGATCTCATACAACAGGCTGAATCTGATAGAAAAAGTCGAACGTAACGGCGGAATTCTCGCCGAATATTCCTATCTTGCAGATGGCACCAAATGCGCCGCAACGGATGATGCGGGAAACGGGCTGGTTTACGTTGGTTCTTTGGTATACAAGAAACAGAACGGGAGCTATGCACTGGAAAGCGCCGCTTTCAGCGGGGGACGGTTTGTCGCGACCGAAACCGCATCCGGAACTACCTGTCTGCCGCACTGCTTCGTTACAGACCATCTGGGCAGCGTGCGCGTCGTCGTAAATGCCCAAGGAGAGGTCGTCGAACGAAACGACTACTACCCCTTCGGATTGAGATGGAATGATTCTGAATCACAGATTTCCGACAACCGTTACCGTTACAACGCGAAAGAGGAGCAAACTTTTGTCAACGTCCCATACATCGATTACGGCGCACGTATGTACGACCCGAAATTCCGGCTCGGATGGAATACCTCCGATCCGTTAGCCGAAAAATATTATCCGGTTTCACCCTATGCCTTCTGTGCCAACAATCCGGTTAAATATATTGATTCCGATGGACGTGATGTGTGGGAAATCAATCAGTTCGGAGAAATTATCAACCGGATTGAAGACAAGACACAAGATGCTTTCTTTATTGTCACTAAAGACGCAAGCGGTAATTATCAACGGTCATTCACAGTAAATACTGATGGCATTAAAATATACAACACTATTTCTTTTGAGCATGGAACTATTGAATCTCAACGGACAATAGCGTTAAATTCCACTGATTCTTATGATATTTATAAAATAAGAGGCGATGATAACAGCACACAAATATTCGAGTTCTTGAGCCATAATACAACTGTTGAATGGTCTCAAGCCAAGACTGGCATTACTGGCAATAATGGACTAAACTTTGTCACAACGGCTCACAGCATAAATTCGGAGGCAGGAATGTCTTATTTATACATGGGGCAATTGCAATATAGGTACACAGTGAGAGAATTAAACCATAATCACCCAAGCAACACAGCGTATCCGTCAGGTTCTTTTGTCCATCCCAAAACAGGTAAAGGAGTCGGCGAATGGGGAGACGTTGGTTTTGCTCGTAGAATAACAAACCACCGCATGGCAAACAGATGGAATCTTACGACCTTTAATATCTATCTGCCCAATAGCAAATCATATATAAATTTTGGCCCAAACTCAATTATAAGTGATTATGGAAAATAAATTTATCCTGGGGATGCTGTTTTCATTGTTGTCAACTGCATGTTACGCACAAAAGAATACTCCGTTCATTCCCTTTGAAATTGCACCGGAGAAACATTCATTTGTTTTACCGGCACTGCAGGTTGACAGTATTTTTATTGAAAATTTGGATGCTGCACTATTCGATGAAAATGACCGTTGGTGGAAATCAGACAAATTAAATGGAGCGAATAAAGCCAATGGCCATTTTTATATTCATTTCGAAAAAACAGACAGTTTAGTATATAATGCAGAGGTCAGTTTTTGGAATATGCCCGCAGAAAAATCAAGCGGTTTTTTCGAACATAATGGCTACTTTTATTGGATAAGTGGTGAAATTCCCCCCAATATCATATTGGGAACAAAATCTAAAAAACATTTTTCCTACATGGAGGATCCTGGTATAATAGAAGACCCTCTAATGTGGCTTTTAACGTATGATGCCCGCATTGGCTGCATTAAAGTCAAAAAGAAAAATTTTTGTTATAAATAACACTCGCTCATTCAGGCTATCAACTATCGGAAAAGGCTCAATCAATGGTAAAAAGACCCTGTCCAAAGCAAAGGAGGTACTGGGTATGTCATCATACCGTATGAGAGAACTTCTGCAAAAGGAACGGGTGAATTCGGTAGAGCCGGAAGAATATTTGACAATGCAATCAATATTAATGTTAATAATCCCCGAGGCTTGCTGAATGATTATCAAAATTCGCACAACCGAGTATACGACTGGATTTATAAACTACCTTCTTATGAAAAGAATAATTAAAATTAATTGTTGTTTACTTTGTATGTCTTGAGCATTTTTTGCTTGCACTCGTAACATTAACAATCCGGTTAAATATATTGATTCCGATGGACGTGATGTGTGGGAAATCAATCAGCTCGGAGAAATTATCAACCGGATTAAAGACAAGATACAAGATGCGTTTTTTATCGTACAGCAAGTCGGGGGTAATCGGCAGTGCATCGAAAGACAATCGGTAACATTTGACTATGGTATTATAAAAGATGTTCGAAAACCGCCAGATTCAACGAGAGATAGGGACGGGAAGCGACCTTAACTATATTCGAGGTTCAAGGAGAAGATATGCAAGCCAGTTAAGTGAGTTTATGGGAAATCATGGTATTACAACAAATTGCAGCCGCAATGTCAGTAGGATGACATGGCCCGTATGCGTTTTTCGTCGGAATGATAACACTCCCGGCTTGTCCGGATATTATTGCCGAGCGGTTCCGTCCTGTGGCTTTCCCGCCGGCGGCCCGAAGTGGTGAAGCACGGGAAAGCCGAACAAACCGCGCCGCATGGTTACCGTCTTCGGTGCGTTTTCACGGCAGGTGTTGAATAGTGACGCGGAGATCTGCATTCTTTTGCGGATGCCGTCCGGGAACGAAACATCGAAATAATACACCGTGTACGGTTTACCCCGAACTACGCGGCGGCCCGAACGGTAAGTGCGGTGGCGCTCTTTACGGAGCTTTTTCAGGACAGTGATCTGTTCGCCGTACTCTGATGCCGGATTCGAAAGGAGATAGTTACCGCCCATGAAAGCGAAATAGACAGCGGCCCCGAACGCGAGCAAATGACACAACCGATTGACACTCCGGTCATCCGAGCCTGTTAACACACGCCACCGTGCGGCAAGCAGCGGCATCGTGAACAGCGCTGCAGTAAGGGACACGGCTACTGGAATCCATCCTTTTATCTGTGTTTTTTCGTAACAGACATAACCGAAAACGGCAGCCAGCAGCAGCGATGACGCCAGCAGGATGCGCGCCGTATTGAGCACTCCTTTTTTCATCATTTGTAAATCGTAGGAATGCAAATTTAGCCAAACTCCGCCGTTGGACAAAAAATGAAGCCGGAAATTCTCCGCTAAACTTTTTTTACGACATACCGTACAACACCCCATACGGAGAATTCGTTGTCCGGGAATATCTCTATGACTTTGTATTTGGGGTTGGCCGGAACGAGCAAAATCTTATCCGGCTCCATCCGCACGCGCTTGAGGGTGAACTCCCCATCGACGACCGCCACGGCCAAACAGCCGTCGTATGGTTCGATAGATTTATCCACGACCAAAATGTCCCCCTCGACAATTCCTTCGTCCTTCATCGAGTCGCCCTCGACACGTGCGAAGAAGGTGGCTTCCGGATGGCGTATTACAAGGCGGTTCAGGTCGAGAGACCCTTCCAGAAAATCGTCGGCCGGCGATGGAAACCCTGCATGAACTCCACTCTCCGCCAAAGGTATTTCGAGAGGAACAGATATTTCGGGCTTTAGAAAAGCCATGTTCCTTTTCTTGGCCATAACAACTATTTCCCGCCCTTCATGCAAATAACATTCCGGTCCATAACACCCGATCGGAACCGCCTCAAATACGTCCTGTACGGATGCAGGAAAATCGCTGCATACACTCCATTGCCGTTGAGCAGGGATGTCGGCAAACGTTACGAGGATTCACGCCGCGTCGGAGCGGTCGCAATCATATTCGACCAAACGAAGCTCCAGCAGAGTGAGTTTTTTCTCCAGCGATAACAGCTATTATGGTTTTATTGTCGCCATAATTTTTCATAGCAAAACCAGTAGCAAAACCATTTACGCAAAATAGCACATTTTTGCACACTTTTCATTCCGGCAGGATACCGGGAAACAAAAAGAGAAAAGCGGTCAAAAACACGTTCTGTACGTATCTCTGACCGCTTTTTTAAGTTGTGGGAGCTGAGGGATTCGAACCCCCGACCCTCTGCTTGTAAGGCAGACGCTCTGAACCAGCTGAGCTAAGCTCCCGTTAAAAATGGCTTGGGACTGCAAAGGTAATTCAATTTTTAGGAACTCCAAATTTTTTCGTCGAAAATTTTTCATTCATTATTTCATCACCCTCTTGCAGGCGTTTTTGAAAGAACCTTACGCAACCCTCGCGCATCTGCGCCTGAACAAGGACTTGAACCTAGGACCCCATGATTAACAGTCATGTGCTCTAACCAACTGAGCTATTCAGGCATTCGAAAATCAGTTTTTCAACCGTTTCGGAGTGCAAATATATAGCAAAATTTCATTCCCGCAAAATTATTGCACGATTTTTTCTCAAAAAATGTACCTTTGCAACATCGACACCGGAAAGCACCATGACGACACGACGACATATCCTCCTCATATTCTTTGCGCTTTGCGCTTTCGCAGCGACGGCGCATGCACAAGTGGTCTTCACCCCCGACACCTGGGATTTCGGCACCATCCGCGAAACCGACGGCCGCGTGAGCCATACCTTCACGGGCGAAAACCGCGGCGACAAACCCGTGGTAATCCTCGACGTGGTCACCACCTGCGGCTGCACCGTGCCCGAATTCACCAAGCGGCCGATCCGCCCGGGCGAGAAGACCAGCGTCAAGGTTACGTTCGACCCGACCAACCGCCCCGGAACTTTCACCAAGGAGCTGGGGGTCTACTCCACCGAGCGGCGCAAAATCGCGACACTCACCGTCCGCGGCAGCGTCACGCCGCGCCAGAAATCCATCGAGGAGCTCTACCCCGTCGATGCGGGCAACGGTCTGCGGCTCGCCTCAACCCTCTGCGCATTCTCCTACGTCCGCCAGGGACAGCAGGTGCAGTCCGCCATCGGCTTCACGAACACCTCCGCCCGGCCGGTTCGCCTCGAACTGCGGCCGCAGGCATCGAGCGGCCTGCTCACCGCGGACTATCCCCGTGAAATCGCCCCGGGCGAGCAGGGTGAAATCAACCTCGCCTACCTCATTCCCGCAAACAAGCCCCGCTACGGCACCCTGCGCGACGCACTGGAGGTACGCGCCGACGGCCGCAGCAACGGCACGCTGATCGTCGTCCACGGCATCGGCATCGACGCCCCAGCGGCAAATTCCGGCAGCGACCCGGCCCCGAAAGTACAGACAATCGAAAATATTATTAAATTTGGCCCGGTAAAGCACGGCGGGCCCGAACAGCGGCGCTCCCTGACGCTCACCAACACGGGCGGCGGCGAACTGATCGTCCGCGCCGTCGAAACCGACGGGAAGATCACGACGACACTCGCCCCCGGACAACGGATTCCGGCCGGCAGTTCGTTCACGGCGCAGGTAACGCTCGACCCCGGCAAGCAGGATTACGGCGTGCTGACCGATTTCGTGATGATCGTCACCAACGACCCCGCGCGCCCGATGCGCCGGATACGTATCACGGCGATCGTCGAAGACTGAAAACTAAATGCGACTTTCCGCCGCGGGCGGCCAAAGTCGGAAAAAACTGAATAATGTACCCTATACTTGAAAAAAGACTCCTCGCCGAGGGCATCTGGCTGATGAAAGTCCTCGCGCCGCGCGTAGCACGCTCGGCACAACCGGGACAATTCATTATTGTCCGCGTCGACGAGCACGGCGAACGCATCCCGCTCACGATTTCCGACTACGACGCCGCACAGGGCAGCGTCACCATCGTAACGCAGGCCATCGGCGCTTCGACGCGCAAAATATGCTCGAAAGAGGCCGGCGAGGCTTTCGCCGACTTCGCAGGCCCGCTGGGACACCCCTCGGAATTCGTAAAGATGCCGCCCGAGGAGCTCCGTAAACGGCACTACCTCTTCGTTGCCGGCGGCGTGGGCACGGCCCCGGTCTATCCGCAGGTCAAATGGCTCAGGGAGCACGGCGTGAAAGCCGACGTCATCATCGGCGCCAAGAACCGCGACATGCTGATTTACACCGACGCCATGCGCGCCGTAGCTGAGAACCTCTACATCGCCACAGACGACGGTTCGGAGGGCTTCAAGGGGCTCGTCACGCAGCAGCTCGAAGAGCTGATCGAAAAGCAGGGCAGACACTACGACGAATGCGTGGCCATCGGGCCGATGATTATGATGAAATTCGTAGCGCTGACAACCAGGAAATACGGCCTGAAGACCACCGTGTCGCTCAACGCGCTGATGGTCGACGGCACGGGCATGTGCGGCGCCTGCCGCGTAACGGTCGGCGGCAAGACGCGCTTCACGTGCGTCGAAGGCCCCGAATTCGACGCCCACGAGGTCGATTTCGACGAGGCGATGCGCCGCCAGGGCATGTACCGCACGCAGGAGCAGCGCGCCGCAGCCATCGAAGCCGAGCGCGCCGCCGGGCACCAATGTAAAATAGGACTGGACAAATAACCTTACCTTTTCCCGGGTTTCGCACCCGCTCCCGGGACACGACAAACCACCCAACGACACATGGCAAACAAGATACCGCGCGTTCCCGTGCGCGAACAAGACCCCAAAGTCCGGGCGACCAATTTCGAGGAGGTCTGCTACGGCTATAACACGGAGGAGGCGACGCTCGAAGCATCGCGCTGCCTGCACTGCAAAAATCCCCGCTGCGTGGCGGCCTGTCCCGTCGGCATCCGCATTCCCGACTTCATCGGGGCGCTGCATGCCGGGGAGTTCCGGCAAGCCGCTGACATCATCGCCGAGGACAGTTCGCTGCCCTCGATCTGCGGCCGCGTCTGCCCGCAGGAGAGCCAGTGCGAAGGCTCCTGCATCCTGGGCATAAAAGGCGAGCCGGTCGCCATCGGCAAGCTCGAGCGCTTCGTCGGCGACTGGAAACTCGAACACGGCGCCGCCGCGGCGCCGCA
>ERZ791875.1314-NODE-1314-length-17285-cov-8.131167_pt1 | contig 17285 bp, 14 predicted proteins | sample MGYA00510278_ERZ791875 | MGnify/ENA primary metagenome ERZ791875 (study PRJEB30046, sample SAMN00792078) | human gut metagenome | study: EMG produced TPA metagenomics assembly of the A metagenome-wide association study of gut microbiota in type 2...
CCTCCGCCCCCGGCCACGGCGCGGGCGCGAACGACCCGTAGGCCGAAGTGGTGATGCGGTATTCGCGGCGGGCAGCGAGGTCGTAGCAGTGCACCTCGTCCTTACCCGAGGCAATCGACCCGTAGTAAAGCCGGCCGCCGGCCGCCCGGAGGTTGCTCAACGTGATGTAAGCGCCCTCGGTAACGGGGTGCAGGCCGCTGTCGCCGATACGTCCGAGCCACATGCCCGAATCGTCCGTCACGATGACGTAATAGGCCTGCGTCGCGTCGTCCCACGCCAGGCCGTGAATCTCGGCATGGTCGGGCGTTCCGAACCGCTTCACGACTCCGTCCCGCTCCTCGACGACCGTATAGCGGCCGTCGGGATTGTACTCGACCCACGCCAATGCACCGGGTGCAGGCGTGGGATAGAGCGCATTGCGGCGCCCGGCGAACGTACGGGGCACGCCGTCGTCCAAATCCATATAGCAAAGCTGCGAGTTCACCCGCTGCTCGAAGAGCTTCGACCGGCGGTACTCGGTCCACCACACACGCCCCCCGGCCATCGCGGGACGAGTCGAAACCGCTCCCGTATGGCAGACCACCTCTTCGGCCCCCGTCCGGGTATCGAGCCGCACGAAGCGCGACGAACGGTCGTAGTCGGTCTTGAGCGCCAGCACCGTCGTATCGTCCAGCGGCAGCGGCCACTGGTAGGTCGTATAGTTATCCGCGGGCATCGGCGTGAGCGGTGCGGCGCTGTCCCGCACTTGGGGCAGCGAATTCCAGTGGCGCTCCAGCTCGTCGAACGTTTCGCGGAAGAGCTTGCTGACGTTGGTGTCGTAATATTTCTCGAGCGCGACGCGTGTCGTAGCCAGCACATAGGGGTTGCGCGAGCCGTACCACGCCACCTTGTCCCAGACATTCTCGCCGAAACGGGCGTAGGCATAGGAGCATATCTGGTAACCCAGTTCGTAATGGTCGGGGATGTAGTCGCGGTAAGAGCCGCAGAACCATTTGTCGATGTTGCGCCTGTCGCGGGTGTCCCCGCGATCCCGGCCCACGCGCCCGATGGCGCGGTACCCGATCGAGAACGAGGGCTGCATTCCGCGGCCGAACGACGACATGGCGGTTTCGGACATCACGGCATCGCCCTCCATGGCCCAAATCGGCATGCACAGCAGGCCGATGGTCGAACCCTGCTGGCCCAGCACATAGCTCAAGGCGCGGATAACGCCCCGGTTGAGGTTGTTGTACTGCACGGCATGGCGGTATTCGTGCGCCACGAGCTGCTTGTACCACGGCATCGAATAGCCGTCGATGGCGGGCGAAGTGAGGAACTCCACACGTTTGGGAAGGTACATCACCAGTCCGTTCGACTGGAAATTCTCGGGGTGCATGACGAACGGGATGCGCATCGGCCCGTGGCGGAACCCGTACGAAATGTCGGGCTGCACGGTGCGGATGAAAAAGAGCGTGCGGCGCGCCACCCCCGCCACCGTGTCGGGGTAAATCATCCGCACGTCGGGGGTGCGGATCGTACTCCACTTCAACCCCGCAGGGTCGGAGCCCCACGTGTAATACTGCGCCTCGGCCTTCCGGGCAGCGCCCGCAGCGCAGAGAAACAGGACGATATACAACAGGCGGCGCATCCTACGACCCGGCCTTTTTACAGCGGTAGCCGCTTTTGGTGAGAATTTCCACCACGCGGTCGCGGTGGTCGCCCTGGATGATAATCTCCCCCTGCTTGGCGCTGCCGCCCACGCCGCATTTGGTTTTCAGCAGGCGCGCCAGCTCCTGCAGGTCGGCATCCCGGCCCACGAAACCCCTGACGAGCGTCGCCACCTTGCCCGCACGCTGCTTGCGGTCGAGCCACACGCGCAGCTCCTGCCGCCCCGGGGGCAGCGTTTCGGCCTCGCCGGCCTCGTCGGTCTGATATTGAAAGTCGGGATTGGTCGAGTAGACCATCCCGAGCCTCGCTTTCCAGTCGTTGTCCGCCATATTGTTCGAATAGTAGGAATCGAACGCCCTTTCAGGGCGCCTTATTTTGTGCAAAAGTAATAAAATATTATCTTTGTTGACGTATGGCAAAAAAGTTCAGCGAAAAACTGCGCAAATTAAATCCCTTCACGCGCCCCGCAACGCTCGAAGAGTTACCCAAACCGCTGCCTGCCAACCCCGACCAGCGGCTGGTGAAAGTCTATGTCGAAGGCTACGAGGACGTGGCTTTCTGGCGCGGCATCTTCGACCATTTCCAGAATCCCTACATGCGCTTCGAGATTTCGGTGCCCAACCGCGCCGACCTGCCCAAAGGCAAAAAGGTGCTGATGGGCATGATTCCCCACTCGTCGGAGGAGCTGATACTGTGCGTCGATTCGGACTTCGACTTCCTGTTCGCCGACCGCACGGAGCAGTCGCGCGAGGTGAACAACGCCCGCTACATGTTCCACACCTACGCCTACGCCACCGAGAATTTCCTCTGCTACGCCCCCTCGCTGCACAACATCTGCGTCAAGGCCACCAAAAACGACACGCGCATCTTCGACTTCGTGCGCTTCATGCACGAATACTCCTGCACGATTTACCCGCTGTTCCTGTGGTACGCCTACTCGGCGCAGCTGGCTACGGAGAACGTCTTTCCCCTAATCGACTTCAAGTCGGCCGTACGCATCGGATTCCTCGATTTGGAGAACAACGGCGAAAAAACGCTGGCGTGGCTGCGGCGCAACGTCGACAAACGCGAAGAGCTGCTGCGCCGGCGCAACCCCAAGATGATCGAGCCGCTGCAGGAGTTCGCAGAACAGCTCAAAAGCCGGGGGCTGGCGCCCGAGAACGCCTACCTGTTCATGCACGGCCACACGCTGATGGACAACGTGGTGATGATTCTGCTCAACTCGGTATGCGAGAAACTGCGGCAGATGTCGATTGCCAAAATCACAGCCTCGAAGAAACAGGGCGTGGCGCTCAAGAACGAAATGTCGAACTACACCAATTCGCTGCGTTCGATCCGCGACGTGCTGCTCGACAACGAAAACTACGTCAAATGCCCGCTCTACAAGCGGTTGCAGCGCGACATCGAGAAATACATCGCCCGCTCAATCTGGAACATGAAGCGCAACGGCGAAATCCGCGACGATTCGACCTGGACCGTGCTGCGCAACATGCGCCAGGGCACGGAGGGGCGGTAGCGGACACCGACTCCGTCCATAAAAAAGCGGAACTCCGACGGAGTTCCGCTTTTCGATTGTCTGTCCCGGGTTATTCCATGTCTTCCGGCGCAGGATACGCCTCCCCCGCCGGCGGCACGGATACCCGGTCGGTGGCTTCCAGCTTGAAAATCACGGGACGCAGTCCGTCGTTGCAGCTGACAATCGCCACGCCGGGTTTACGAATCCAGTCCCCGTAGTAAAACAGCCCTTCCCCGGCGCCGTGCGCCAGCGCGAAAACATACTGGTAAATCGCTTTCCACGCCTCGTCGCACAATCCGTCGGGCTTGGCGTAATCGGCATAGAACACCTGTCCGGGGCGCATCATCGGACATGGCTTCAGTCCCTGGACTCCGTATTCGGCAGCCAGCTCGGCATCGAACGTCGTTTTGAGTACGGTAATCTTTACCTTTTTCATCTGGGTTCCTTCCATTTCCCGGGACACCGGATTTTTCCTATTCGCGTCTGCGCACCACGCGCACCGTGGACTGCGTCGCCTGCCGCACGAACACCTGCGGGCCGCGCGCATAGCGGCGCCACAGCTCGTCGGTATAGCCGCGCACGGTCAGCAGCTCCATATTCTCGGCTTTCATCACATCGAAACCCGCTTCGCGCAGCGCCTCGATGGCCTCGTCGATATGCCACGAGTTGTCGACGCACAGGCTCAAATTGACCGCCGAATTGTGAATCAGGTTGGTCTTGATGCGGAAACGCTCCAGCAGCGAGAAAATCGTCGCGAACTTCTCCTCCAGCACGAACGAAAAGTCGCGCGAGCGAATCGTCAGCAGCACCTGGTCTTTCTTGAGAATCAGAATCGGCACTTCGACCGGCGCCGACATGCCGCGAATCACGGTGCCGGGCTTGCGCTTGTCGCCGAAAGGACGCACGTACAGCGGAATGTTCTTGTTCTGCAGCGGCTTGATTGTCTTGGGGTGGATGATTTGCGCGCCGCTGTATGCCAGCTCGATGGTATCGAGGTAGTTGAGCTCCGAAATCTGCACGGCGTCGGGGAAAATCTTGGGGTCGGCGTTCAGCACGCCGTCCACATCCTTCCACACCGACATCGACTCGGCGTCGAGAATGTTGGCCACCACGGCCGCCGAGTAGTCCGACCCTTCGCGGCCGAGCGTCGTGGTCGTACCGTCGGGCGCCCCGCCGATAAAGCCCTGTCCGACGAAAATGTTCTCGACGCACTTGGCCAGCTCGTTTTTCAGCAACGACTCCGATGCCCCGATGTCCACCCCGGCGTCCTTGTGCCGCTGTTCGGTAAGGAAGCAGCGGCGCATGTCAATCCAGCGGTTCGCCACCCCGGCGTAATTGAGGTACTCCGAGATGATGGTGGTCGAAACCAACTCGCCGAAGGCAACAATCGTGTCGTACCACAACTCGGCATCGGCGGGCTTGTAAACCGTTTCGGTCGCCACGCGCTCCAGCTCGTCGAACAGCGCCTCGACCTTCTCGAGTTTCTTCGGGCCGTGCCACAAGTCGCCGACAATCCCCGCGTGGTAGTCGCGCAGCGCGGCCACGTTTTCCAGCGAAAGTTCCTTATCGCCTTTCTGCACCCCTTCGAACACCTTTTCGAGCGCATTGGTCGTCTTGCCCATGGCCGAAACGATGATGAAGAGGTTCTGTTCGTCGTCGATAATCTTGCGCAGGTTGCGCACGCCGTCGGCATTCCGCACCGACGCTCCGCCAAATTTATATACTTTCATACTCTTCTAACCTAATCAACCTATTTCTTAAAAACTAATTCGCAACCGCCCTGTAAGGCACCCCGACATTCTGGAACAGGAATGCATAGACGTCGGTATCCTCGTCGATGCGTTTGGACGTGGGTTTGCCGGCGCCGTGGCCCGCTTTCGACTCGATGCGAATCAGAATCGGCGCGTCGCCCGCCTGGCAGTGCTGCATCGTCGCGGCGAACTTGAACGAATGCGCCGGAACGACGCGGTCGTCGTGGTCGGCCGTCGTGACGAGCGTAGCCGGGTATTTCACGCCCTCGCGGATATTGTGCAGGGGCGAATATTCGTAGATGTAGCGGAACTGCTCCTCGTCCTCGCTCGAACCGTACTCCACGGCCCAGCCCCAGCCGATCGTGAATTTGTGGTAGCGGAGCATGTCCATCACGCCCACCGCCGGCAGGCAGACGGCATAGAGGTCGGGGCGCTGCACCTCGCAGGCGCCGACCAGCAGGCCGCCGTTCGAACCGCCCGCAATGGCGAGCTTATCCGTCGAGGTGTATTTGTTGGCAATCAGGTACTCGGCCGCCGCGATGAAGTCGTCGAAAACATTCTGTTTGTTCTCCAGCATGCCGGCCCTGTGCCAGGCCTCGCCGTACTCCGAGCCGCCGCGCAGGTTCGCTTCGCAGAAAACGCCGCCCTGCTCGACGAACATGATGGCCGAGGGACGGAAGCCGGGCGTACGGTTGATTTGGAAACCACCGTAGGCATAGAGGTAGCACGGGTTCTTGCCGTCGAGCTTCATATCCTTGCGGTGCGTGACGAACATCGGGACTTTCGTGCCGTCTTTCGACGTGAAGAACACCTGCTCGGTGGTGAACAGCGCAGGGTCGAAATTCAATTCCGGCGCCTTGAACAGCGTCGATTCGCCCGAAGCGACATCGTACCTGTAAATCGTGGCGGGAGCCGTGTATCCGGCCACCGAATAATAGATTTCGGCAGCCTCGTCGTCGCCTTTGAATCCGGCGGCGGTGCAGATGCCCGGCAGCTCGATGTCGCGCACCGGTTTGCCGTCGAAACCGTACTGGACGACCTTGCTCTGCGCATCCTGCAGATAAGAGGCGAAGAGGTATCCCCCGGCGGCGGTCACATTTTCGAGCAGGCTCTTTTCATTCTCCGGAATGACCGCCGTCACGCACGACGGGTCGTTCAAATCGACCTTCATCAGCGCGTTGTTCGCCGCATCCCGGTTGGTTATGTAATAGAGCCGGTCGTCACGGCACTCGACGAGCGAATAATCGGCGTCGAAGCCCGGCAGCAGCGTGCGGAACTTCGGCTCGGAAACCTTTTTATAGAGGATTTCGGTTCCCGACGTACCCTCCGAAGCGGAGATAAAGAGCCATTTGCCGTCCTTGCTGGGCCATGCCGAGAAATAACGCAGCGGATGTTCGGCGTCCATATAAATCAGCTTGTCGGCCGACTGCGGCGTGCCGAGCCGGTGGTAATAGACTTTCTGGAACTGGTTCTGCGACGAGAACACCCCTTTCTTCGGAGCGTCGTAAGCGCTGTAATAGAACCCTTTCGAGTCGGGGGCCCACTCGGCGCCGGAGAACTTCACCCAGTTGATTTTATCGGTCGTAAAGGTGCGGTCGGCGGTGTTCATCACACGAATCTCCACCCAGTCCGAGCCGGATTCGGCCACCGCGCAGGCGCAGTATTTGCCGTCTTTGGAAAAAGCCACGGACGAAAGCGCCACCGTGCCGTCGTCCGAGAGCGTATTGGGATTGAGGAACACCTCGCCTTTCGCGCCGGGGGCCGCTGCACGGTAGAGCACCGACTGGTTCTGCAATCCGTCGTTGTAGAAATAGTACCACGCATCGCCGTGTTTGGCCGGGATGCCCTCCTTGGGATAGTTCCACAACCGGGTCAGCCGCTCGCGGATGGCGTCGCGGAAAGGTATCTGCGACAGATAGTCCTGCGTCACGGCGTTTTCGGCAGCCACCCAGGCGGCCGTGGCCTGCGAATTGTCGTCTTCCAGCCAGCGGTAGGGATCCGCCACCTCCGTGCCGAAATAATTGTCCGTAACGTCGGTGCGCTCCGCCTCGGGATAAGGCATGTGTTTTATCTGCTTCATGTTGCTGCAACTTGCCATCATCGCCGCAGCACCTGCCAGGGCCACGGCCTTACGCGATAATTTCATCATAATACAGGAGTTTGGGTGAACATCGGGGCAAAGTTAGGAAAAAATAAGAAACCGCACACATTTTTACCCCTTTACCGGCCTGCAAAAAGGTTATTTTTCACCCTGCAGGCCGGGAAACCGAAGTTTTTGCGTAACTTTGGCTTGCAAAAACAACCGAAAATCATGTACAGCGAACTCAAAAAGATAATCGAGCAGGCCTGGGAAAACCGGGAACTGCTGAAAGAAGAGCCCGTACGGCAGGCCGTGCGGCAGGTGGTGGAGCTGGTGGACAAAGGGCAGCTGCGCACCGCGGAGCCCGCCGACCCCGCCAAAAACGAATGGCAGGTCAACGAGTGGGTCAAGAAGGCCGTCATCCTCTATTTCCCCATCCAGCCCATGCGCAAGATGCAGGCCGGCGAACTGGAATGGTACGACAAAATGGAGCTCAAGCACGGCTACGAGCAGCTCGGCGTACGCGTCGTGCCGCACGCCGTGGCGCGCTACGGCGCCTACATCGCCCCGGGTGCCATCCTGATGCCGTCGTACGTCAACATCGGCGCCTACGTCGACACGGGCACGATGGTCGACACGTGGGCCACGGTAGGCTCCTGCGCACAAATCGGCAAACACGTCCACCTCTCGGGCGGCGTGGGCATCGGCGGCGTGCTGGAGCCCGTGCAGGCCGCCCCCGTCATCATCGAGGACAACTGCTTCATCGGCTCGCGCTCGATCGTGGTCGAGGGGGCGCACGTCTGCCGCGAGGCGGTGCTCGGCTCGAACACCGTCATCACCGGCTCGACGCACATCATCGACGTCACCGGGCCGGAGCCGGTCACCTACAAGGGTTTCGTGCCGCCGCGCTCGGTGGTCGTCCCGGGCAGCTACCGCAAACAGTTCCCCGCGGGCGAATACAGCATCACCTGCGCGCTGATTATCGGCCAGCGCAAGGAGTCCACCGACAAGAAAACCTCGCTGAACGACGCCCTGCGCGACTTCGGCGTATCGGTATAACCCCGTTCTGCCAACCGCCGCCCCATGAAAAAGGCACTGCTCCTGCTGACTGCCGCGACACTGCTGGCCGGATGCCGTCCGACAGGCTTCCGCTACACCCTCACAGGACATATCGAGGGACTGGACGACTCGGTCGCACTGGTCGAATCCGTCACGAAAGACACGCTCGCCATGCTTCCCGCCGCCGACGGCTCGTTCCGCTACAAGGGGCGCTACGACGAACCGACGGAAGCCGCCCTCGTGCGTAAAAACAAACAAACCGCCGCAGTGTTCTACATCGAGCCGGGCAATATCCGCATCGAAGGCCGCATGAATGCCGAGCAGTCCAGCAACCACGACAACATCGAGTACTATCCCTCCGGCACCCCGGCCAACGATGCTTTCGGGGCGCACCTGCGGTTCGCGAACCGGGCGCTGCACGCCTACAATTTCGAAGACCACGACAAGGCCTACCGCGCCGCGCTGCTCGACAGCCTCGTCGGTTCCCCGGCGCGCAACCTCGCGGCCAATACCGACAACATCTTCGGCGTGGCGATGGTCGACGGCGTTATCCATTACGATGAAAACATTTCGCGGGCCCGGGTCGATTCCATCGTCGGCCTCTTCCCGCTGCACCTGCGCACCTGCCGGCTGATGAAACGCCCCCTCGAACATATCGAGCGCGTGCTCCGGTCGCGGGAACTCGCCCGATACGTGGATTTCACGGCGAACGACGATAGCGGCAACCCGGTCGCATTGAGCCAGGTCATGAAACGCAGCCGCTACCTGCTGCTCGACTTCTGGTTCGCCGACTGCGGGCCCTGCCGCGGGGAGATGCCGCATATCAGGGCTGCCTACGACGCCTATCGCGACAAGGGATTCGAAGTCGTCGGGCTGTCGACGGACAAAGACGCCGGGGCCTGGAAAAAAGCCATCGCCGAAGACGGGATGGCGTGGATTAACCTGACGGACGCCGACAGGCGCGTCTGCGCTCTCTACTCCGTCACCAAATTCCCGACCAACTACCTCATCGACTGTTCGACGGGCAAAGTCGTCGCCCGCGAACTGCGGGGCAAAGCACTCGCTGCAACCCTCGAAGAACTTTTCAGGCAATAACCATGATTTACCACATCGCAGAAACCACCTCGACCAACGACGACGCCAAACGGCCCGAATACCGCCACGGCGACATCGTCTGGGCCGAGCGGCAGACCGCCGGCCGCGGACAGCGCGGACACTCGTGGACAAGTCCCGAGGGCGAAAACCTCACCTTCACACTGGTGCTCGAGCCCCGCTTCCTGCCCGTGGGCGAGCAGTTCCTGCTTTCGGAGGCCGTGACGCTGGCCCTTACGGACACATTCGCCGATTTCGGCGTCGACGCCCGAATCAAGTGGACGAACGACATTTACGTCGGGGACAAAAAACTGGTCGGCATCCTCATCGAGCACAGCTACTCGGGGCAGACCCTGGCGCGGACCATCGCCGGCATCGGCATCAACGTCAACCAGACGGCCTTCGACCCGGCGCTGCCCAACCCCGTGTCGATGGCGCTGGCCACAGGCCGCACGTTCGACCGCCGCGAGGTGCTCGACACGTTCCATGCGCGCTGCATGGAGCGTTATGCGCAGCTCGAACAGGGGGCAAAGGAGGCCCTGCAGGAGGAATACCGGCGTCGTATGTACCGGCTGGGCGAGCTGCACCCGTTCCGCGGCCCCGACGGCACGCTCGTCGAGGCCGCAATCGAGGGCGTGCGCCCCTCGGGCGAACTGCTTCTCCGCCACACCGACGGCACACGGCACGCATACCTGTTCCGCGAAATCGAGTTCGTAATCGCCGGAAAATAACGGGACGGCACCCGTATACCCATGAGTTGCCGAACCGGCCGTTGACAGGATATATTTTCAGTTGAAGTATGAATATATTGATTGTTTGCAATTACTTTTACCCCAACAACTGTATCGCCTCATTCAGGCTCAATGCCTTCGCCAAATATTTTCGGGAAGCGGGGCATTCGGTGAGCGTCGTGACCGAAGGCGACCGCGACCAAACGACAATGTGGCACGGATGCGAAGTCCACTATGTGAAAGACCCGGTGTTAACCCCGTCGCAAATGGATTCCCTCCTGTTTCGCAGAAAGAAATGGACTCCCCGGCGCATCTTGACGGCCTTGCAAGGACGCTTATTGCTCGATTACAAAAGACTATGGCAATTCAGGGCATACAGGAAAGCGCATGAACTCACAAGCAGCCGGCGGTTCGATGTCGTATTAAGTTCATACGGCAACCTCTCCTCGCATCAGGTCGCATACAGATTACACAGGGAAGCACGGTTTTATTGGATTGCCGACATGCGCGACGAGATGTCGAAATGGCCCTGGATGTCATCGATAAACAGACGGCGGCTCCTCTCGTATGAGCGCAAAATCCTGAAAGAGGCGGATCTGGTATTGTCCGTATCGGCCCCCCTCGTCGAAGACTTCAAACAAACCGGCGGGGGAACCGACAAGGTCATCGAAATAACGAACGGGTACGATTATGAAGAGATTCACAGCGTTTCGTTCCAACCCGTCTACACCATGGCATTCACAGGTCATTTTCATAATCTGATTACTCCGGACAAATGGTTCAGGGCCTTCTCCGAGCTCATCGCCGAGGGAGCTGTTCCGGCCGACAGCCGGATACTCGTCATAGGGAACAACATACCGCTGTCCGTTCCCGAAAACATGAAGTCGAACGTATTTCAGCTCCGGCAGGTCAATCACGACGAAGTCATACGGAAAACGCAGGAGGCCGACACGCTGGTCGTCGTGCACCCCAAGGGACGAAAAGGCGTCTACACCGGCAAACTGTTCGACTACCTGGCCACCAACAAACCGATTCTGGCCATCTGCGACCCCGACGACGTTATCGCCTCCCTGCTCGAAGAGACGCATTCCGGCTTCACCGCGGACGAATCGGACAACGAGGATGTCAAGCGGATGCTCCTGCGCTGCTATTCGCTCTGGAAGAACAAGGAGGTGCTGCCCCGCGACTGGGACAAGATACGGCAATATACCCGTAAGAATCAAGTGAAAAAACTGCTCGAATATCTGGCAGGGCAGGAAGCCCTGAAACAGAGTTGACCGGCGGCTTGCGACCCGGAACCTCCGGCCTGCGCCCATGAAAGCCGGACGGCAGCGATTCCGCCCCGGCCCGGCAGCCGGCGACAGCAAGCGCAGGAAGCGTTATGTGCGGTTCGGCCGTATGAGCGAGAGCACGGGGCCGAACAGCTGTACATAGCGGATTCCCGCCCGCAACGAAAGCGGCACGTATAACAACAGACAGACGGCAAAGCCCACCGACACGACGGCAAGATGATGCGTCATACCGGTCAGGGCGACGGTCAGCCGGGCCGCCGCACAGGCTGCAGCCGATGCGAGCAGAATAATCAGCAGCATCCTCCACGGCATCAGCCCCGCCAGAGAAGTCCGCAGCAGGCGGGCGGTGGTCATCATCAGCATGAACAGGCAGCAGAGCGTGCAGGCCGTGGCAATGACCGCAATGGCCCGCAGCGAGGGAAACGCCATGACGCACCACAGGTCGAGCCCTACGATGAGCACAGCCGTGGCAAAATGTGCCCGGGCAAAGGCTTTGCCCTGCCCCAGGGCGAACAGGACAGGGGCGTAAGGCATGATACGCGCCAGGTTGATGACGGTGACAATCCGAAACAGGCCGGCCGCCTCCCGATACCCGTCCCCATAAAGCAGGCAGATAATCTCGGGAGCGAAAACACAGCAGAATACAGATAACGGATAAATGACCGACGAGGATTTGACGACAGCCGCTTTCCACAGTCGGACAAACTGACTGCTGTCGGCCCCGGCCGCCGACATCCTCGAAAATTCCGGCAGCAGCACCCCAGCCACGGCTCCGATAACCATTCCGGCCAGCGGAAGTTCACGGTAACCGTTCGAGAACAGGGCGAAATCCTCGACACCCAGATAGCGGCTCACGAAGAACTGACTCGACGAACTGATTACAAATCCGTACATACCCGAGGCAAACACCGGCATGGAGAAGCGGAACAGCTCTGCGACGGTCAACCGGGTCTTCACCCGGGATACATTCCGAAACGGGATGAACGACAACTTCAGCCCGACCAAACAGGAAACCAACGACGAAAGGACGAAACCGACGACCGCTCCCGACACCCCCGCCCCGAAAACCACGACCGGCAGCACGACACATGCAATCATGAAAAGGCGGCTTACGGTCACATACACGGCCACGAGGTGCGATTTGCCGTACACGATCAGAATATTCTCCACCCCCATGACAGGCATCAGCAGCAGAGGCGCTGCGGCAAACAGCCTCAAGGGCTCCGCCAGCAACGCATTGCCGAGCCATCGGGCTATCGGGGCGGCCTCCCAAAGCAAAAAACATGAGAAAACGGACGCCAGGGCCAGAAACAACACATTCAGTTTGCATACGACATCCCGGCCCTCCTCCGGCGATACGCGGGCCAGGTAATAAGAATATGCTTTGGGCAGTCCCAGCGAAAAGACGACCAGCAACGTATTGTAGACATACAACACCTGGCTGTAAGTGCCATACTCCGAAGTCGTCATGTAACGGCAGAGTATCGCCTGCAAGACCAGCGTCACGCTCAACGACGACAGATTAGCCACGGCCAGCCACAAAGCCTGCAACGTGCGGCTCTTACCGGTTCTTTCGCTCACAGGGAAGGAGTACCTTTTCATTCCTCATGCCATACGCCCCGGCAGCCCTTACAGGCTCCAGTACCCGAGTGATTCAATCCGGCCTTTATACAATCCGCGAATATCGCCCAAGAGGGCCGGCCCGCGGGAAATAGAGCGGAAATAGGCGTCGTCGAACCCGCGGTAAGCATCGTGTGCCACGGCCACGATAATGAGATCGTAGGGCGGCTGCAAAGCCGGCACCAGCCGAATTCCGTACATGTCATAGACTTTATCGGGCCCGGCACAGGGATCGGTCACATCGACGCTTATCCCCTCCCGCTCCAGCAAGCCGACCATATCGGCAACCCGGGAGTTGCGTATGTCGTCGATGTTTTCCTTGTAGGTAACCCCCATCAGCAGGGCCCTCGCCCCGTGCCGGTCGCGTCGCATGGCCGAAAGCAGCGACCGCACCACGTACGCCGCCATGCCGTCGTTCACGGCGCATCCCGAACTCGTGACCGGCATTTCGACACCCAGCTTCGAAGCGGCCGAAACAAGATAAAACGGATCGACAGGGATGCAATGCCCTCCTACCAGTCCCGGCCTGTATTTTACAAAATTCCATTTGGACGAGGCCGCATCGATGACCTCTCCCATATCGATTCCCATACACGAGAACAACCGCTGCAATTCGTTCATCAGGGCGATATTGACACAACGCTGCACGTTCTCGACCATCTTGGCGGCTTCGGCCACCCGGATGCCCGATGCCTTGCAGAGGGTGGCCGACACGGCCTCCGCATACACGCGCGCGATCTGGTTCAGCGCCTCTTCATCGTTCGCCGACACGATTTTGGAGGTGTTCGAAAACGTGTGCTCCGAATCGTTGGGGTTGATGCGCTCGGGCGAATATCCCACCTTGAAGTCCCCGCCGAGCTTCAAACGGGAGCCCTTTTCCAGCAACGGCACGCATTCCTGCTCGGTGCATCCGGGATAGACCGTGGATTCATATACGACGTAATCGCCCCGTTTCAGGTAGCGCGCCACGGTACGTGTCGCCTCGATAAGACAGGTCAAATCGGGCTCCTTGCGCGCATCGACCGGCGTAGGCACCGTGACGATATAAAAAGCGGCTTGGGACAACGCCTCTTCCGAAGAGGTGAAGCGGATGCTCCCGCAGCCGTCGCCGTACATTTTACGCAGTTCTTCAATATGGCCGGCATCCCTATCATACCCCACCACGTCGAAATACCGGGCAAACTTCAGCGCCACAGGCACCCCCACATATCCCAGCCCGATTACGGCCAACGACGCCTCCCGGGCGATCAGCCGATCATATATCATCTTCTTCATAAACACATCCATTGGCCATGCGATAGGTACGCCCCGATTCCCTGCACACGGCCATCCCCGTTTCGTCGAATTCCAACTTGTGCCCCAGGCGGCTCATCCACCCCACCACACGTGCGGGCACACCCTCCACAAGGGCATAATCGGGAACCGGGTGCGTAACGACGGCCCCCGCACCGATAAACGCATATCGGCCGATTTCGACACCGCATACGATGGTGGCATTGGCCCCCACGGTAGCTCCCCGGCGCACGACGGTGGGTTTATACTGGTCCTTGCGCGAAATCTCGCTCCTGGGATTCTTGACGTTGGTAAAAACGCATGAGGGGCCCAAGAAAACATAATCCTCGCAAATCACGCCCGAATAAATCGACACATTGTTCTGCACCTTTACCTGACGGCCCAGCCGCACGTCCGGTGCAATCATGACATTCTGTCCGATGTTGCACGACGGCCCCAGCACGGCCCCGCCCATTATATGCGAGAAATGCCAGATTCTGCAACCCGGGCCTATGACCGCCCCGTCGTCTATGACCGAGGAGGGATGAACGAACGTTTCACTCATGGCATCGTTTTTCGTTATCGGTAAAATAGCGGCATACGGCGTCCGCCACCCGCTCCACCTCCGCGTCGGTCAGTTCGCTGTCCATCGGAAGCGACAGTACCGTCGCCGGCAATGTCCCGGCATGGCGCATCGCGGGGTCGCAGACGCAGGCGTCCCGGTATGCAGGCTGTTCGCACAAGGTCCCGGGATAATAGACCATGGAGGGTATGCCCTCTTTCGCGAGTGCGGCCCGAAGTCCGTCCCGGCACTCCGCGGGCACCCTGACGGTGTACTGGTGGTAGACGTGAGTAGCGTACGCCGCCCCGGCCGGAGTCACGACCGACGGCAGGCCGCCCATGCGCTCCGTGTAACGTGCCGCCACGCTCCGGCGGGCGGCAATCCATGCCCCGAGCCGGGGCAGCTTGACCCGCAGCACAGCGGCCTGCAACGTGTCGAGCCGCGAATTCAGCCCGACGTACCGGCTGTCGTATTTGGTGAACCAACCGTGGCTGCCCAAAGCCCGGATGCGGGCGGCCAGCTCGTCGTCGTCGGTGAATACCGCGCCGCCGTCGCCATAACAGCCCAGCACCTTGGAGGGAAAGAACGAAGTGCACCCGATCTCCCCGACCGTACCCGCATAGCGGCTCGTTCCATCGGGCATGCGGCATACGGCGCCCAGCGACTGAGCGTTGTCCTCGATTATCTTCAGCCCGTGCTCCTTCGCGATGGCCGTGAACGCAGCCATATCGCACGGCAGGCCGAACAGGTGGACGGGAATGATGACCCGGGTACGCCCCGACACCAGGCGGGCGACGCTCGCCGGATCGATGTTGAACGTACGCGGATCGACGTCGGCGAAGACCGGGACGCCCCCCAGCAACAGCACCGTTTCGGCCACGGCAGCGAATGCAAAGGCCGGGACAATCACCTCGTCGCCCCGTTGCAGCCCCACGGCCAGCAGCGACAGCAGGAGCGCATCGGTGCCGTTGCCGCAGGCGATACAATGCCGCACCTCCAGCCATTGGGCCAACTCCTGCTCGAACAGCCCGACCGCAGGGCCCTTGATGAACGCGGATTGTGCGATGACTTCTCCCATCGCACGCTCCACCTCATCGCGAATGCCGAGGTACTGCCTGTGTAAATCCACCATTTTCATCGTTCCGGTTTTTTCGACTCGCCCCTACAAATTCCGCAGCAACGGATGATAATCCCCCGTCAAACCGCTCACCGCCGCCTTGCGTATGTTTTCGAGCGTATGGATGGAACACATTGCATCGTCGACCGAAAAACCTTTGCCGGCAAGTATTCGTTCGTAACTCAACGTATGGAGATCGGTGAACCCGTTTGTAAAGTCGAATTTCTCTCCGTTTACAATAAGGTGTCTGTAAGGGGACATGGGTTTTTCGCCCGACACAGGGCGATGATCGGCGTTAACGCTCAAAAAATACCTGACGCGGGCTCTCTTCAACTGCAGAAACCCGGCGGAACAAGCGGGCGCCGAACGATGCAGCACCACCTTTTCGGCCGGCCCGAATATCCAATGCAGCATGTCGATGAAATGGATGCCGATATTGGCCACCACACCTCCGCTTTTGAGCGAATCGCCTTTCCAGGAAGCGGCGTACCAACTCCCCCTGGGGGTAATATAAGTAAGGTCTATGTCATAAATTGTCGGGGGGGGGTCGTTGTCCACCATCCGTTTCAGCCGCTCTATTTCCGGATGAAGACGCAATTGCAATATAGGGGAAATATGTCTGCCAGCGGCTTGCCGGCAGGCCTCCATCCTGCGCAGCTCATCCGGTGTCAGAGCCAGCGGCTTCTCACAGATTACATCGAGCCCCGCTTCCAAGCCCATGATTGTATGGGTGCAATGGAGGTAATTCGGAGTGCAGACCGTCAGGTACTCCGCATGGCCCGCAGCCATGTGCTTTTTGAAATCGTTCGAATCGGTCGTAAAACGAACTCGGGGAAAATATCCGTCGATCATCCCCACACTGTCAAATACATCGTGTGCCGCCACCAGTTCGCATTTCAGCGAACGCATGGCGTTCAAATGCCTTGGAGCTATGTATCCCGCGACACCTATGATCGCAAATTTCCGTGACTCGGTCGCCTCTCCCCTTGTCATATCCTGTGATGCAATCTCAATTTTGCCGCAAAAATAATACATATTGGTATTTTATGCAAGACATTCCGCCAAACGGATGCAATCAGTACCGGATTCACAATTATTCCTCCGTTCGATCCTCCCGGCGTCGAAAGCGGGGCCGGATGCGAACGCCACTCCCGAAACAGCGGCACATCAACATTTTTGTGCCTGCCCCGTCTTTGCGAATACACAAAAGTGCCGTTCACCACAGATGGTGAACGGCACTTTGCATAATCCGTCCCGGCCAAACGGGATAGCCGCGTCAATCCCCCAGCGTGTTATCTCCGCCGAAATCCCACCTCAAAGGTTATACTATCTGCAGTAACCGTTTCATTACCGGTATAATAGTCCTACCCACACCCAGGAAAAAAATCCCGACAAATAAACCCAATAATAGAATCCGTTTCCTCAAAATCAACCCGATATTAATTTCCCAGCGTCTTGTCATCCGTCGGATCGGCCAGGCCCGGTCTCCCATCCGGCTGCGGCTTCATATCGATCTGCGGATCTTTGATCCCCGGTTGTGGGTCGC
>ERZ791875.1315-NODE-1315-length-17268-cov-6.956661_pt1 | contig 17268 bp, 18 predicted proteins | sample MGYA00510278_ERZ791875 | MGnify/ENA primary metagenome ERZ791875 (study PRJEB30046, sample SAMN00792078) | human gut metagenome | study: EMG produced TPA metagenomics assembly of the A metagenome-wide association study of gut microbiota in type 2...
TCTCGGGTGCGTCAGAGTCGGCATCCGGCGTCAGCCCCTCCCCTTCCAGAATCTTGCGGGCGGCCTCGGCAGGGTCGCCCAGCTCGGCGGCGGTGGCGTCCTCGTTGTCGGGGCCTGCGGCGTCGAAGTATTCCTCATAATAATTCAGTGCGTCGCGGCGCGCATCAGCAGGCAGGGCAGACAGCCGCTTTTCCAGCTCGGATAAGTACTCGTATTTTTTCATTGCTGCTCCCCCTTAAAGAGCTTGTTGATCTTTGTGGTGTAGGCTTCCCACTCGGCGGTAAACTCTGCCAGCCGTGCGCGGCCTGCGGGCGTGATTTGATAGTAGCGGCGGTTGCGGCCATTAAAGGCTTCGTCATGGACGGTCAGGCAGCCGTCCTTTTGCAGGCGGCGCAGCACCGGGTACAGCGTGGATTCCGACAGGTCCAGCACCGTGCGGACCTCCTGCGTGATCTTATAGCCGTAGGTGCCCGTTTCCTCCCGCCCGACGACAGCCAGCACAATGGTATCCAGCAGCCCCGCCGTGGTGTTGATGGCCATAGGGTGCCCCCTTTCCGGGTGTATGGTGTATAGGGTTATATATTATATAGCATATAATATTGTAGATTGCAATAGGCTGCCGCAACAAAATTATGTAGGGGCGGATTCCACATCCGCCCGTGGACGTTTATCTTGCTGCAAGTTCCCCGGACGCATATAGAATGCGTCCCTACGATTCCGCCTTCACTTCTCTATTTCCTTATATAAATACCCCAGCGCGTCTCTCAGGCCGCCCAACTCGTCTATGAGTCCCTCCTCCACGGCCTGCCGGCCATCCAGGACCGTGCCCATGTCCATGACCAGTTCCCCCGTATTGTGCATGAGCTGGGTGAACCGCCGGGCCGTTATTTTGGAGTGCTCCGTCACAAAGCTGACAATGCGTTCCTGCATCTGCTCAAAATAGCGCAGCGTCTGCGGCACGCCCAGCACCATGCCGGAGTGGCGCACCGGATGGACCGTCATTGTCGCGGTGGGCACAATAAAGCTGTGCCGCGCCGCGACGGCCAGCGGGATGCCGATGGAGTGCCCGCCGCCCAGCACCAGCGTGGCGCTCGGCTTGCTGACTCCCGCGATCAGCTCTGCCAGCGCCAGCCCGGCCTCCACGTCGCCGCCGACAGTGTTCAAGATGACCAGCAGCCCCTCGATCTCGGGGTCCTCCTCAATGTCCACCAGCTGCGGGATGACGTGCTCATATTTTGTCGTCTTTTGCGCATCAGGCGAAAGGGTGTGCCCCTCGATCGTGCCGATGACCGTCAGGCAGTGGATGGCGTGGCGGCCCTTCGTCGCAGGCACAATGCCATCCTCGGTGATCAAATCGTGCTCCAGACGCTTCAGCGCGGCGTTTTCGGTGGGGTTTAGCTTGGGGCGGGCCTTGGCTTTGGGCTTTTTTGCGTTCGCTTCCATTCCTGCTCTCCTTATAACAAAAGTAGCTGCACAGACTAAGTCTGCGCAGCGGCATTGCAAAATATGCGCGGTTTCGGGTGATGGGTCAATGGTGTTTGTCGATGTTGCCAAAAAGTTTCAGGTTATTTTTGTACAGCCGTCTAATATTTGGAAAATCAGCCAAAAACTTAGACAAAAAATTGACAATTGGTGCGGCACATTTTATAATAGTCATAAATGAGTATTGCAGATGTGAGGTAATCGAGCATGGCTGTTCAAAACAAGGTGTCGCTTCCGGTCATTAAGCGGCTTCCGAAATATTATCGTTATCTGACCAATCTTTCTGCCGACGGCAAGGACAAGATTTCGTCCAGCGAGCTGGCCCACATGATGGGCACCACCGCCAGCCAGGTGCGGCAGGATTTCAACTGCTTTGGCGGGTTCGGCCAGCAGGGCATCGGCTACAAGGTCGATGTGCTGCGCGCCGAGATCGGTAATCTGCTGTTTGGCGACGGCGAAAAGCTGCCTACCATTTTGGTCGGTGCCGGCCGTCTGGGTTCTGCGGTGTCCAGCTTCATCAGCCGCGACGCCAACGGCTACAAGCTGCTGGGCGTCTTTGACGTCAACCCCGACCTGATCGGGAAAGAAATGTGCGGCGTGCCTATTCTGCCGCTGAGTGACCTGGACAAATTCTGTGCGGAGCATCACCCCGAGGTAGCCGTGCTCTGCGTGCCGCGCCAGAGCGCCATGGATCTGGCCGGGGAACTGGTGACCCAGGGCATCAAGGGCTTCTGGAATTTCAGCCACTACGATCTGTCCGTGGAGTATCCCGACGTCACAGTGGAGAACGTCCACCTTGGCGACAGCCTGATGAGCCTTGGATACCGGCTGCGGAATCAGGAGAAATAATTCTTGCTTCCCTCGGCGAGACAGACTCCCCCGATACGGGGGAGGTGGCGTGCCAGCGCTAGAAGGGGAGAGGTGCCCCGAAGGGGCGGAGGGAGCGAGCTTCGCCGCGATCCTAACGATTCCGGGTCATGGCAAGGCTCTCTCCCCCACCGCCTGCGGGCGGAGCCCCCTCCCAGAGGGGGCCAAGAAAGCAAGATAAGGAGTCATCATGGCAAAGCTATATTTCCGATACGGCGCAATGAACAGCGGCAAGACTACCGCACTCATGCAGGTCGCCTACAATTATAAAGAGCGCGGCATGCGCGTGCTGATCCTGAAGCCTGCCATTGACACCAAGGGGCAGGACTCCATCATCTCCCGCCTGGGCATCAGCTGCAAGGTCGATCAGCTGGTCACCCCCGAGATGGACGTTGTTGAACTGGTCAGGGCCAACGAGGCCGCCCATGGCAAAATTGCCTGTGTGCTCTGCGACGAGAGCCAGTTCTTCACGCCCGAGCAGGCCGACCAGCTGTTTCTGGTCACGGTGGACCTGGGTATTCCCGTTATCTGCTACGGTCTGCGGGCTGATTTCATGATGCGTGGCTTTCCCGGCTCGACGCGGCTTCTGGAAATTGCGCACACGATTGAGGAACTCAAAACGATTTGTGCCTGCGGACGCAAGGCCATCTGCAACGGGCGCAAGGTCAACGGCGAGTTTGTCTTTGAAGGTGCGCAGGTCGCCATCGACACGGTGGACGATGTGGAATACCAGAGCCTCTGCCCCCAGTGCTGGTACCGCGAGTACCGCGCATTTCTGGCACGGCATCCCAAAAAGTAAATATTTTGCGCTGATTTTCCCGCCGGGTGCTGCCCGGTGGGATTTTTTTGTGTGATTCGAATCATTTTTCTGCAAATATCGCACTTATTTTGCACCGTACAGATTCAGATGCAATAATATTTGCAAAAACGCATGTTTTTTGCAACGATACTGCATATTTTGCGGTTTCCGGCGTATTCCAGTGTATTTTGCAAGGTAAAGATAGTTGCGTTTGCTGCGGTGCCCGCGCGGCGCGCAGGGTTGTACCTATCAATATGCACAAACACCATTTGCAGTATTCGTAAGTTTTGACGGTGATGTCAAATTAGTTACAGCCAACATAGCAAAAATTGTACGTTTCCGTGCCGGAACAAACCAAAAAAGCTGTTTATTTTCTGTGAACGATTTGTTATCATATAGGCAAGCGAACAGCAGATGGTGTGGTACGGTATCCCGCACACAACGGTCTGCAAGAATAAATCGCACAGCAATTTTAGGAGGACAAAAACATGAAAAAGGCAATCTCTCTCGGTGTTGCCGCCGCCATGGCCGCCACGCTGCTGGCTGGCTGCGGCACGGCAGCCAGCAGCGCCGCTGCTTCCAGCGAGACCGCAAGCACTGCGGACAGCACCACTGCCGAGTCTACTGCTGCTTCCGAAGCCGCTCCCAGCGAGGCCCATGAGATCAACACCACCGATCCCATTGAGCTGACCATCAGCTGGTGGGGCGGCGACTCCCGCCATGAGGCTTACCAGAAGGCTCTGGAAGCTTTCCACGAGAAGTATCCCAACATCACCGTCTCCCCCACCTACGGCGCATGGTCCGGCTGGGAGGAGAAGCAGTCCACCGCGCTGGCTGCCGATCAGGGTTCTGACGTCATGCAGGTCAACTGGAACTGGCTGTACCAGTACAGCCCCACGGGCGAGAAGTTCGTCGATCTGCGCGAGTACAGCGACATCATCGACCTGAGCCAGTGGAGCGATGCCGCCAAGAACGCCTGCATCGTTGCCGACAGCCTGCAGGCAGTGCCCATCTCGATGACCGGCCGTATCTTCTACTGGAACATGAACACCTTCAAGCAGGCCGGCATTGAGGCGGTTCCCACCTCTTATGATGATCTGATCGCCGCCGGCAAGGCCTTCCAGGAGAAGCTGGGCGATGATTACTATCCTCTGGCCATCGGTCAGTATGACCGCATGATCCTGATGACCTTCTACCTTGAGTCCAAGTACGGCAAGGCCTGGGTCGAGAACAACGAGTGCCAGTACAGCGAGGAAGAGATCGTTGACGGCCTGAACTTCATCGACTCCCTCGAGGACAACCACGTTATCCCCACCCGTCCGACCATGATTGCTGCAGGCTTCGACTCCATCGATAAGTCTCAGGAATGGATCGACGGCAAGTACGCCGGCATCTTCGAGTGGGATTCTGCCCCCTCCAAGTACCAGTCTGCTCTGGCTGACAACTCCGGCTTCACCGTCGGTGAGGAGATCAAGTTCGGCGACAAGGCCAACGGCGGCTTCTCCAAGGTCTCCATGGGCATGGCCATCACCAAGTCCTGCCAGCATCCCGTTGAGGCCGCTGCCCTGATCGACTTCCTGTGGAACGGCGAGGGCGCTGCCATCATGGGCTCCGAGTGCGGCATCCCCGCCTCCACCGCCGGTCTGGCTGCTGCTCAGTCTGCTGACGCTGTGAAGCCTCTGGTCCTCGAGGCCAACACCAAGGTTCTGGCCTTCGTTGACATGCCGCTCGATCCTTACTTCGAGTCCAGCAAGCTGAAGGACACCACCGACGGCATTTACACCGATGTCTTTGATGGTCTGAGCTACGACGAGTACGACCCGCAGGAGGCTGCCGAGATCCTGCTGGACGGCGTTTCCTCCGTTCTGAGCGCTAACGCCTGATTGCAATCGTCCTTATAAAATGTAAGATTTAGCCGGCTCCTGCCCCGTTATCACGCATGGCGGGGCCGGCTATTTATGTTAAAACGCAATACAGCAATTTGTCGATAGGAGGTTTTTGGATGAGCTCTGCAGCCCCCAAAACGGTTCAGCGCACCCCGTTCAAGCGCTGGTGCGACGAAAACACCGGTCTTTTCTTCCTGATTCCCTGGATCCTCGGTTTCCTGATTTTCAAGGCTTATCCGTTCGCCAGCTCTCTGGTGTACAGCTTTACTGACCTGAACTTCTTCAAGGGCATCAGCCAGTACGGCCTCATGAACTACGTCGAGATCTTTACCAGCCGCAAGACGGTCTCCGTCCTGCTGACCACCGTAAAGTATGCTTTCATCACGGTGCCCCTCAAGCTGGTCTTTGCGTTGTTCATCGCCTACATTCTGAACTTCAAGATCAAGTTCGTCAACCTGTTCCGTACCGTCTACTACATCCCGTCCATCCTGGGCGGCTCTGTGGCCATTGCCGTTCTGTGGCGTGCCCTGTTCAAGGATACCGGCGTCGTCAACACGATCCTCGGCTTCTTCGGCATTGCCGGTCCCGACTGGCTGGCTGACAAGACCTGGGCGCTGTTCGTCATCTGCCTGCTGCGTGTGTGGCAGTTCGGCTCCGCCATGGTGCTGTTCCTGGCTGCCCTAAAGGGTGTTCCCGCCGATCTGTACGAGGCCGCTACTATTGACGGTGCCTCCAAGACCAAGCAGTTCTTCTCGATCACCGTGCCGATGATCACCCCCGTTATCTTCTACAACCTCGTTACCCAGATCGCACAGGCGTTCCAGGAATTCAACGGCCCCTACATCATCACGCAGGGCGGCCCGCGCAATGCCACTACGCTTGTCTCCCTGCTGGTTTACAACTACGCCTTCAAGTCCAACGAGATGGGCATGGCGTGTGCACTGGCCTGGGTCATGTTCATTGCCGTTGCTCTGCTGACTGTGATCGCATTCACCAGCCAGAAGCACTGGGTCTACTACGCTGATTAAGGAGGATTGAAAAATGAAACTTTCTACCGCCCATAAAATCGGCCGTTTCTTCCAGTACTTTGTGCTGATCCTTGTCGGCGTTATCATGATCTACCCGCTGGTCTGGATGGTGGGTGCCACCTTCAAGTCCAACGCCGAGATCTTCGCCGGCATCGGCTTCCTGACCGCGAACCCCACGCTGCAGGGCTACATTGACGCCGTCACCCAGAACTACGGCGGCGACATCAGCATCTGGCGCGCCTTCATCAACACCTACAGCTTCGTTATCCCCAAGGTCATCTTCACCGTTATCAGCTCGGTCATTGCCGCTTACGGCTTCAGCCGCTTTAAGTTCAAGGGCCGCGATATGCTGTTCGGCATCATGATCTCCACCCTGTTCCTGCCGCAGGTCGTTCTGAACGTTCCCCAGTACCTGATGTACAACTCCTTCGGCTGGATCAACAGCCCCTTCTACCTGCCCCTGTGGGTGCCCACCCTGTTTGCGACGGAGACCTACTTCGTCTACCAGCTGGTGCAGTTCATGCGCAGCATCCCCCACGATCTGGACGAGGCTGCCGCCATCGACGGCTGCGGCCCGGTCAAGATCCTGTACAAGATCATCGCCCCGATGCTGAGCCCCTCTCTGGTGGCCTGCGGTCTGTTCCAGTTCATGTGGAGCTGCAACGACTACATGGGTCCCCTGCTTTACGTCCAGACCCCCAGCAAGTACCCGATGTCCATCTTCGTCAAGCTGTCCATGGACGCTGACAGCGGTTTCAACTGGAACCGTATCCTGGCACTGTCCCTGATCTCCATCATCCCGCAGTTGGTCGTTTTCTTCTGCGCACAGGATGCCTTCATCGACGGCATTTCCGCCGGCGCCGTGAAGGGCTAAACGCCGCTTTGGCAGTCCAAAATCTATTGTAGCACACGGCTGCCCCGTACCACAGGAATGGGGTACGGGGCAGCTTTTATTTTGAAAACCGGACTCCCCTGCCCTGGCGGGCGGAGGGGTTGTATGATAGAGAGCCTTCCCCGGAGGGGAAGGTGGCCGAGGCCCCGCCCGAGGCCGGATGAGGTGAGACTGTACCGCTATTACCCGTGTACGGGCTGCGGCTGCAAGGTTTGCCCTCATCAGTCCGCTGCGCGGACAGCTTCCCCCGATGGGGAAGCCTAAGGCAACACCGCATAATTCCCGCCTTACGGCTTAAGCACCGCTCCGGCGGCTGCGGCACGGCATCTGCGTTGCCAAAATGCTCGATAATACACAAAGTATTATCTGCGCTTTTGGCTTAGCAGCTGCCGCGCCTCGCTCGCCGTATCGGCACTTAGAATTATGCGGTATTGCCCTAATGAAAAAGCGCCCCTTGCGGAGCGCTTCCCTGTTCTTACTTATTCACTCTCTTATAATACTGCCGGTACTGCTGGGGCGAAAGGCCCGTGGCATCTTTAAAGACGCGGCGGAAATGCGCCGTCGTCATAAAGCCGGTCTTTTCCGCAATGTCCGAGATGCTCTCGTTCGACTTCTCAATGAGGTTCTGCGCGGCCTTGATGCGCACGCCGTTGATATACTCGATGAGCGAGAGGTTGATGGACTTCTTGAAAAGGCGGCTCAGATAATACGGGCTGATATAGAACTGACTGGCGATGCCGGTCAGGGTCAGCTTCTCGGCGTAGTGCTCGGCGATATAGGCCTGGATCTGATCCACAATGTGGTTGCTGACGCGGCCATTCTCGCCGCCCTGCTCCTGCTGCTGGCGGCAGAGGTCCTTGAGCTCCAGCAAAAGCGTGGCCAGCAGCATCTTGCGCAGTGCATCGGATTCCGGGGAGGTTTCCTCCTGCAGGGCCAGCAGCTGCTGCAGCAGGCCCTGGATGTGGTTCTGCTGCTTGACTGTGATATTTGACAGCAGGTGGTTATGCTCCTCACTCAAGAAGGAGAAGAAGTCCACCTCCGGGAAGATGTCTATAATTTTGTCGAGGTACTCGCGGCTGAAATTCACCACGATACGGCTTGAGGCTGTGTCGCCGAGCGAGGCAGTCTTGTGGATTTGGTTTTCACCGATCAGCACCACACATCCCGCGTTGACGATATAGGCGGCATCCTCAATAAAATAGCGGCGGCTGCCCTCTATCTCATAATAGATCTCGTATTTATGATGGATATGGAAGCTGGCCATCTCATACCCGGAGTCACGGTCCACGCGGTCAATAAAAAAGTCAACGTGGGGCGAGTAGACATATTCCGAAACCATAACGCTGCTCCTCACTGCCGTGGTGCGGGGCACCCGGCGATTGGTTATTGTTGTCTTTTTTAGAATAGCACATTTTTTGCTGTTTTTCAAACTATTTTTATACTATTTTTGAACACTTGGGGGTTCACACATGAAAATCACGCTTGTACGTTCTATGGCGCGCAGCGCAGTGTTTGAGCTGGTCAACTCCGGCTGCTACCGCGCCCCGGCTCCTTATACAGTCTCATTGGGCGGCGCCACAGTCTGTGAGGGCGATACGAATGTGTTCTCACTCTATTCGCTGGAGCCGGGCCGCAGCTACACGCTGGCCGTCACCCTTGACGGCGTGACCGATACGCTGGACTTTACCACCGCGGAGGAGAGCTTCTTCGTGGATGCCTCCCGCTACGGCCTCGTCGCCGACGGCGTGACCGACAACACGGCCAAGCTGCAGGCGGCGCTGTCCACCTGCCCCGCGGGCGGCACGGTCTACGTGCCCGCCGGTACCTACCGCACCCAAAGCCTGTTTTTGCAGAGCAGTACGACGCTGTATCTCGAAAAGGGCTGCACGCTGCTGGGCGGCACCAACCGCATTGACTATCCCATTCTGCCCGGTGTTCTCCCCTGCCATAACGAGAAGGACGAGCACTACCTCGGTCTGTGGGAGGGCAACCCGCTGGACAGCTTTGCGGGTCTTATCAACGTCATCAACGCCGAGAATGTGACGATCACCGGCGAGGGCACGATTGACGCCAACGCCCAGAACGGCGACTGGTACCAGAACCCGAAGGAAAAGAATATTGCCTGGCGTCCGCGCCTGTTCTTCACCAGCGGTGCCAAAAACGTCGTGCTGCACGGCGTTAAGGTCTGCAACAGCTATTCCTGGACCATCCACCCGACCTACTCCGAGAATGTGGACATCCTGAACATCCGCATCCGCAACAGCTCCACGAGCCCCAACACCGACGGCATCGACCCCGAGAGCTGCAAGAATGTCAACATCATCGGCAACCATGTGCACGTCGGTGACGACTGCATCGCGCTGAAATCCGGTAAGCTGTTCTTAGGCATGAAGCTGCATGTTCCCTGTGAGAACGTTATCATCCGCAACTGCTGCCTGAGCCGCGGCCACGGCGGCCTTGTCATCGGCAGCGAGATGAGCGGCGGCGTCAAGAACGTCACCGTGACCCAGTGCCTGATGGACCATACGGACCGGGGTCTGCGTGTCAAGACCCGCCGCGGGCGCGGCAAGTACGCCATCATCGACGGGCTGGTATTCCGTGACGTCGTTATGGATGGCGTGCTGGCACCGTTTGTCATCAACATGTTCTATTTCTGCGACCCCGATGGCCGCAGCGACTATGTGCAGACCCACGAGGCCCTGCCTGTCGACGAAATGACCCCGACACTGGGCACGCTGGAGATGGAAAACATCACAGCCACCGACGCCCAGTACGCAGGCTGCTGGTTCAGCGGCCTGCCCGAGCACCCGATCGAGGGTGTCAAGATGCACAACGTAAAAATCAGCTTTGCACCGGACGCTAAAGCCGGTCAGGCCGCCATGATGTGCGGCGCGAATGCCTCCTGCAAGGTGGGCGTCAATGCCGAGAACGTGCAAAGAATTGAGCTGCACAACGTTGCGATCACCGGCTACGAGGGTGAGCGCCTGCAGCTGACAAACGTAGATAGCTTTGAGGAGGACTGAACCATGACCCATGAAGAGATTCTGACCACGCTGGGCCATTACGTGGACTACCTGATCGCAGGCTCCACCGCCGAGGCACCGCTCTGGAACATCGAGAAGGTCCGCAGCGGCAAGCCCAACAAGTGGAATTACATTGACGGCTGCATGATCACTGCCTGCCTGAGCCTGTACAAGACCACCGGCGATGAGAAGTTTTTGGACTTCTCCAAGAAGTTTCTGGACTACTTTGTCAAGGACAACGGCGTCATTGAGACCTACGACCCCGCCGAGTACAACCTGGACAACGTCAACCAGGGCAAAAACCTATTTACGCTGTACGACCTGACCGGCGACCAGCGCTACCGCGACGCCATTGAGACGATCCGCGGCCAGCTGGAGACCCAGCCCCGCACGAAGGAGGGCAACTTCTGGCACAAGAAGATCTATCCCAACCAAGTCTGGCTGGACGGCACTTACATGGCCCAGCCCTTCTACATGGAGTATGAGACACGCTGCAACGGGATGCACGGCTGCATTGACAGCTACAAGCAGTTCATGAACATCCAGAAGCACATGAAGGACGCCAAGACCGGCCTGTACTACCACGGCTACGACGAGAGCCGCGAGATGTACTGGGCGAACCCCGAGACCGGCTGCAGCGCCAACTTCTGGCTGCGCGCCATGGGCTGGTTCCTGGTGGCCATGGTAGACACGTTGGAGCGGATGGACAACCAGCTTTACTACGAGTACCGCGCCATCATGGCAATGCTGAAGGACGCGGTGGACGCGATGATCGCCTTCCAGGATGCCGAGAGCGGCATGTTCTGGCAGGTCGTAGACAAGGCCGGGGTCGAAGGCAACTACCTTGAGACCTCCGGCAGCGCACTGTTCGCCTACGCCGTGCTCAAGGGCGTGCGTCTGGGCTACCTGCCCAAGCGCTACACGGCCTACGGTGAGAAGGCGTTCTACGGCACCTGTGACCGCCATCTGGGCGTGGGCGCGGACGGCGCTTTGCAGCTGGGCGGCATCTGTCTGGTGGCCGGTCTCGGCGGCGCGACCCGCCGTGATGGCAGTCTGGCGTACTATTTCAGCGAGCCCATCGTCGAGAACGACGCCAAGGGCGTAGGCCCGCTGCTGCTGGCCTACACGGAAGTTCTGGCCGCACAAAAGCAGTAAGGAGGACACACTATGCCGAAATTTATCGTCGGTGCCCGCCTGCACGACTACGGCAAGGGCAGCCCGGACGAGCTGTTCGGGCGCGTTGCCGTCGACGGCTTTGCCGCTGTGCAGCTGGCCTATAAAAAGTGTGTGCCGTCCGTCAGGAGCTATGCGGACGTGACCGACGCGCTTGTCGCCGAGACCGTCGCCGCCGAAAAGGCACACAGCATTCAGGTGGCCGTGCTGGGAACCTACGTGGAGCTGGCCATCAACGATGAGAGCCGTTTGAAGAATGCGGCGGACTTCAAGAGCCAGCTGGCCGTCTGCAAGGCGCTGGGTGCCGGGTGCATCGGCACCGAGACGACCAGCATGGAAAAGCAGCCTGCCGGTACGACCCGCGAGGAAGCGCAGGAGCTGCTCTGCCGCAGTCTGGCGGACATTCTGCCCGCCGCCGAGGCACTGGGCGTGACCGTCGCCGTAGAGCCTGTGACCTACCACAGCATGAACTCCGCCGCCGCGACGCGGCATATTTTGGACACGATGCGCAGCCCGAACCTGAAGGTCATCTTTGACATGAGCAATTTGGTGGATGCCGGGAACGTCGGCGCGCAGGACCGCATCTGGAACGACGTGGGCGAGCTGCTGGGCGACCAGATCGTGGCCGTCCACTTCAAGGGGCAGGCCTTTGCGCCGGACGGCGGGCTGCTCCACACGAGCCTGGAGGACAGCCTGACCGACTACGCGGGCGCGTTCGCCATGCTGCGGCAGCTGCCGCAGGACGCTCTGCCCGTGCTGCGTGAGGAGGCTGTGCCAGCCCGCGCTGCCAGTGATATTGCATTTATGAGAGGATTTTTTGCATGACCGAAACGGAACGCAAAACATGGGTCGTTGACGAGAGCGGTGCGGGCGACTACCGCACGCTGACCGAGGCCGTTGCTGCCTGTGCGGCCACGCCGGACGAGCCGGTGCGCTTCTACATCAGGCACGGCATCTACGAGGAACGGCCCTTCATTGAGCTGGCGGACTATGTCATCGAGGGCGAGTACCGCAACGCGACAGTTATCACGGCGTCTGTGGGCGGGCGTGACCCGTGGCCGGGCGAGGTCAAAACCGGCACTTTCCGCAGCGCAACGCTGTTTCTGGGCGGCGGCAGGGCCGTTGTGCGCAACCTGACCGTGCAGAACAACGCCGGGGACGGCGCAAAGGCCGGTCAGGCACTGGCCGTCTACGCCGACGCAAGCCGCGTGCTGATGGAGAATGTGAACCTCTACGGCAACCAGGACACGCTGTTTACCGCCCCCCTGCCCCTGCAGGAGCGCGAGCAGAACGGCTTCCGCGGCCCGCGGGAGAACACGCCCCGGCTGGACACCGTGCAGTACTACAAAAACTGCACGATCCGCGGCAACATCGACTTTATCTTTGGCGGTGCAAACGCTGTGTTCGACACCTGCCGCCTTGAGCCGTGGCATCACATCAGCGGCACCTGCTATATCACGGCTCCCAGCACGCCCGCAGGCAAGCCCGGCTACCTGTTTGTGAACTGCACCGTGCAGGGCAGCTGTGCGCCCGGCAGCGTCTATCTGGGCCGCCCCTGGCGCGCGGACGCGGCCTGCTACTGGCTGGACTGCGCGTTGAGCGACGAGGTCTGCGCCGACGGCTGGGACAACTGGCGTGACCCCGAGAACGAAAAGACCGCCCGCTTTGGTGAGCACGGCTCCACCGGCCCCGGCAGCGCCGTCAAGCGCGCCTTTGGCAGCGTGGATGACGATAACGAAGCGAACGCCCAGCGGGAGATGTACGCGCGGGTAAAAACGGAATTTGGCGTGGAATAAGGCATAGAAAAGGCGGCAGACCGTTTGTGGTCTGCCGCTTTTGCTTTCCTAAGCCTTCCCCTTTTACTGTGCGCTCGTCTCGCCGCCCTCGACCACGAGGCTGTCCTCATAGTCAGTGCCGTAGGTGTCAACGAGAGTGGCCTCATAGTCGGCGTGGAAGAAATTCTCCTTGCCCAGAGCCTTGATCTCGTCGTTGATGGCGTTCAGCAGCGTCTCATTGCCCTTGCTGACGGCGGGGGCAATCGTGTCCTGGCTGCCCAGGGAAGGGATGCCGACAGTGTAGCCGGGGTTCTGGCTGGCAAACGCGATGACCTCGGTGTTGTCGTTGGCCCAGGCCACGCCGCCGTTCTCCATCGCGCTCTTGGCCGTGGCGTAGGAGTCATACTTCTGCAGCGGAATGTCAGGGTAGTTCTGGGTCAGGTAGGTCTCTGCAGTAGTGCCGGAGATGACGATCATCTGGTCATCGGCGTTCCAGCTGTCCAGCGACGTGATGACGTTGGAGTCCGGGGAAACGATGCCCAGTGCAACGTTCATGTAGGGCAGCGCAAAATCGACCTCCTCGGCACGCTCCGGCGTGACCGTGAAGTTGGCCAGAATGACATCGACCTTGCCGGTCTGCAGGTACTCGATGCGGTTGGCGGCCTCGGTGGAGACGTAGTTCACCTTGACGCCCAGATCCTCGGCCAGGCGGTTGGCAAAGTAGATGTCATAGCCCTGATACTCGCCGTTTTCATCGACGTAGCCGAACGGGTTCTTGTCAGAGAAAACGCCGATGTTGATCGTGCCGTCCGCCTTGATTTCGTCCAGCGTGCGGTAAACACCGTCGGCGGATGCCGAGGTCGAGGCAGTGCCCGTAGAGGCGCTGCTGCCGCAGGCGGCCAGAGACAGGCTCAGGGTTGCAGCCAGGGCCACGGCGGTCAATTTGGTTGCTTTTTTCATGGTGATATTCTCCTTTTTTCGTCTTTCGTTTTCCTCTATGTATTTCTTTCCACAAAAGGGAATCTATGGTACGCCCCGCGAAGCGGGCGCTTGCCTCCCCTAGCAGGGGAGGTGGCTCGAAGATCCGGAAGGGTTGAACTTTGCCACAGTTCTAAATGTTTTGGGTAATGGCGAGGTTCTCTCCCCCACCCGCTTCGCGGGAGCCCCCTCGCAGAGGGGGCCAAGTCCATTACTTCACACTGTCAAAGGTGAAGGTGCGCAGGAACTTCTGCGCGCGCTCTGTCTTGGGGTGGTCGAAGAACGCCTCCGGCGTGCTCTCCTCGACGATTTTGCCGCCGTCCAGGAAGATGACACGATCCGCAATCGCGCGGGCAAACTGCATCTCGTGGGTGACAATGATCATCGTGCGGCCCTGCTTCGCCAAATCGAGCATAACGTCCAGCACCTCGCGGACCATTTCGGGGTCAAGGGCTGCAGTCACTTCATCGAACAACAAAATTTCAGGGTGCATCGCCAGTGCGCGGACGATGGCAACGCGCTGCTTCTGGCCGCCGGACAACTCCCGCGGGTAGCTCCTGGCCTTGTTCAGCAGGTTCACGCGGTCCAGCAGGGCCTCGGCTTCTTTCTGCACCTCGTCTTTGGGACGCTTGGCCACCTTGAGCGGAGCCAGCATAACGTTGTCCAGCACGGTCAGATGCGGGAACAGCTCATAGCTCTGGAATACCATGCCGATGCGCTGGCGCAGACTCGTCAGCACCTTGCCGCCGTAGGCGACAGTCTCATTGCCCAGGCGGACGCGCCCGCTCTGGGTGGGCTCCAGCGCGTTGATGCAGCGCAGCAGCGTGCTCTTGCCGCAACCGCTGGGTCCTACCACCACGACGACCTCGCCAGGGCGGACGGAAAAGCTGATGTCATCCAGCACGGTATTTTCCCCATAGCCCTTGACCAGATGCTCTACGGTCAAAATCGGTTCTGCCATGGTTCCTTACCTCCATTTTTTCTCTAAGTACGATGCCAGCAGGCTGATGGGCCAGCAGGCGAGGAAATACAGCAGGAACACGACCAGATAGATGCCGAATGCAGCGTTCGGGCTGGCCATGCGGTTGGCCTCAATGATCTGCTGCGCGACCTTCAGCACCTCGACGACGCCGATCATCAGCACAAGGCTGGGTGTGGACCGGCTGTTCGTGGACGAGGCACACAACTACAAAAACCTGTTTTTATACACCAAAATGCGGAATGTGGCAGGTCTCTCCACCATCGATGCCCAAAAGTCCAGCGATATGTTCGCCAAGTGCCGCTATATGGACGAGATTACCGGAAACCGTGGCGTTATCTTTGCAACCGGAACCCCGGTCAGCAACTCCATGACCGAGCTTTACACCATGCAGCGGTATCTCCAGTATGACCGCCTGCAAGAACTGAGCATGACCCATTTCGACTGCTGGGCCAGCCGTTTCGGAGAAACCGTCACGGCGCTGGAACTGGCCCCGGAAGGCTATACTTTAATAGGACAAAAAAATTAACTGTCCTAAATTGAAAAAATACATACGGAAAGGAGGATAAGAAAATGTCAAGGACTTCAAGAATTACAGCACTTTACGAGCGTTTGTCAAGAGATGATGACCTTACTGGCGAGAGTAATTCTATTACCAATCAAAAGAAATACCTCGAAGATTATGCCCGTAGGAATGGTTTTGAGAACATTCGCCATTTTACCGATGACGGATTTTCGGGTGTAAATTTTCAGCGGCCCGGATTTTTGGAAATGCTGGAGGATGCCCGCCACGGCCTGATTAACCTGATTCTGGTCAAAGACCTGTCCCGCCTGGGGCGTGACTTTGTGGAGGTAGGCCGTTATACGGATGTGATTTTCCCGTCCCTTGGCTGCCGGTTCGTGTCTGTTCTGGACTGTCTGGACAGCGAGGGCGACAACACCGATATGCTGCACTTCCGCAGTCTGATGAACGACTACCATCTGAAAGACTTGTCGGGAAAAATCAAATCAGTGCTGTACGCCAAAAAGAAAAGCGGCCAATACCTGACCGCCTATGCTCCCTACGGATACCGCAAAAGTGATGAGGATAAACATCGGCTGGTGGTAGATGAAGAAGCCGCCGCTGTGGTGCGGGAGATCTACCGGATGCGCTATTCAGGCATGGCCTACGGCAAGATTGCGGCGGTGCTGAACAAGAAAGACATCCTTTCTCCCCGCTGGCACTGGGAACTGCACTACGGAAAAAAAGGCATCTGCAAATACTCCAAACTTTGGACCTATGCCACGGTGAAAAACATTCTGAATGACACCGTTTATCTCGGCATAGTTACGCAGAACCGTACCGGCACCCGTTCCTACAAGGATAAGGCCATAATACAGAAGCCAGAAATGGAATGGATTTGCCATGAGGATGCACACGAAGCGATCATTGACCGGGAACTTTGGGAAACGGTTCAGGAAAAGAACCGGGCAGTCAAACAGCAGGCAGCAAACCATGCCGCCCCTTTGCCCGCCCTGTTCACCGGCAAGCTGGTCTGTGCCGATTGCGGGCATCCTTTGATAGTCACCCGTGAGACCCAGCGCAGGAAAAACGGGACAGTCAAGCGGTATTGTTTCCTATATCTGCTCCCATTTTGCTACAACCGGACACAGCGCCTGCTCCTGGCATCGGATTTATGAAATCTCGCTGAAAACGCTGGTGCTGAAGGAAATCAGGGCGCACAGTCAGGCGGTAGCACAGGATGAAAACGAGGTGCTGGACAAGCTGAAACAGCAGATACTTTCCGAAAGCGCAGCCAAACAGGAGGATTCTAAGCTGGAGATCAGCCGACTGCGGCGGCGTATTGGAGAGCTGGAACACATGACCGCCAAGCTCTACGAGGATAAGGTCAGCGGCACGATCAATAGCGATACCTTTGCTATCCTGATTCAGAAAAGCGAACAGGAGCGCATCCAAAAGGCGACCCGGTTGGAGGCTCTTTTGGCAGAAGAACGGAAAGCCCGACAGGAAGTTGAAAATATCCGGCAATGGGCAGGCATCATTCGCCGCTATCTGGATGTGCAGGGGCTTGACCGGGAAATCGTCGAGGAACTGATTGACCACATCGAGATCGGGGAACGCTCTGTTATAGACGCTCAGCGTCACCAGGACATTAAAATCTTTTACCGCTTCGTTGGTGTGGTCTAATGGGAAAAAGAAAAGACCCGGCTGCATCCGCAGTCCGGGCATACACCTGACAACATTCTATGAAAACGGTTTGCGATTGAACCGCGTCGCTTTGTCGAAAAAGAGTGATTCAGCAGAATACCCTTCCCAAACAGCTTGTGTTCTTCATGATATTGCGGAAGGGCGTAAAATCATCGTCGCCTTTCAGACTGTCCACGC
>ERZ791875.1322-NODE-1322-length-17155-cov-2.642164_pt1 | contig 17155 bp, 13 predicted proteins | sample MGYA00510278_ERZ791875 | MGnify/ENA primary metagenome ERZ791875 (study PRJEB30046, sample SAMN00792078) | human gut metagenome | study: EMG produced TPA metagenomics assembly of the A metagenome-wide association study of gut microbiota in type 2...
ATCTTGCGTCCTAACCGATAGACGAACGGGCCGGCGGGTTTAAAAAAGCCGGGCTGATTAATTAGTCCGGCTTTATACTATATAAAGTATAATACCTTTATTATGCCAGTCCGTTAACGTGTTTTGCCAATTTGGATTTCAAGTTGCCGGCCTTATTCTTATGAATAATGTGTTTTTTAGCAAGCTTGTCCAACATAGAGCACACCTTCGGATACAGAGCCTGAGCTTCGTTCTTGTCTTCAGTAGCACGCAAAACCTTCATTGCATTTCTTGCAGTCTTTGCATAATATCTGTTATGCAGACGCTTTGCGTTGGTCTGTCTGATTCTCTTAATAGATGACTTGTGATTTGCCATTGTTAGCTATTCTCTTTATTTATTCTTTAATCCTGTTTATTGTAGCCCGTGGGGGAATCGAACCCCCCTTTCAAGAATGAAAATCTTGCGTCCTAACCGATAGACGAACGGGCCATCCTGTCAAAGTTCTCACTTTCAGCTCTCTGGGATTGTTGATTTCCCGATTGCGAGTGCAAAGATAGATGTTCTCTTTAAACTGGCAAAATATTTGAAGGGAAAATATATAGAATCTTTCGTATTTAACATCTATTTCGAACTCATGTCTTGCAGGTGTATTTCCAATGCGTTGACTGAAATGTTTATTTCCCAGATACATACGCATAGTGAGGCGGCCAATAGCAAGAGTCCGACTCCGAATATCCAAGCTGCGATGATTTGCCAGGAGATGTAGATGAAAAACATCGATATCACGCAAAAGAGCAGACTGAGCAGTCCCAATATTTGCATGGAACGCGTCAGATACAACCGTTTCCGGAGGTTGGCAATCTGTGCGACATTTTTCGGATCATGTGTCTGCTGGTGCTTTTCTTTTAACGTACGCACGAGGCTCGCATACGAAATGAACCGGTTTGTATAAGCCAGAAGGATAAGCGAGACTGCCGAGAAGAGCAACGACGGAGTGGTAAGCGTAAGTTCCTGCATATTTATATGTACTTTATAATTTAGTAGTTTGTTATGTAATAAAACAAAGCGGAAAAGGAAAATGTTGTAACTTTGTTCTCTAAATAACGGTGATATGTTGTGTAAAACGCGTGGGATTGTCCTGCATTCCATTCCATATAACGATAAGTACTCTATTATATATATGTACACGGAGGCTTTCGGACGTGCTTCCTATCTGGTTGCCCGCAGCCGGGGAAAGAAATCGCCTGTCTCGAAAGCGCTCTTTATGCCTCTTTCGGTTGTGGAAATGGAAGTCGAGCATTTGAATAAGCGTGATTTGCACCGCATTCGTGAAACGAAACTTTGCTATCCGCTTACGGAAGTGTTTTGTAATCCGGTCAAGAACGTGCTTGCGCTTTTCCTGTCCGAAGTCCTTTTCCGGGTGGTGAAGGAGACGGAACCGGATTCGCGGCTTTTTGAATATCTGTATGAGTCGATACAACTGTTGGAGCTGTCGGATAAAGGGGTGGCGAATTTCCATCTGGTGTTCTTGCTGCGGCTTCTATATTATATGGGGATCTATCCGAATGCGGATTCGTATGTGGCAGGTTCCTGTTTTGATATGCTGAACGGTGTGTTTGTCGAGCATATTCCGATGCACCGCCATTATCTGAACCGGGAGGAAAGCGTGGTCTTTGCCCGGTTGCTGAAGATTAGTTTTGAAAATATGTCCTTATATTCTTTTTCCCGCCAGGACCGTGTGAACGTCATCAGCCGTATTCTTGAATATTATCGTTTGCACCTGCCGGATTTCCCCGAAATAAAATCATTATCAGTCATGCAAAGTCTGTTTGATTAACAGATTGCCCCTCCAAATACTTGCCAGTTTGCGGAAAAGGTTATACTTTTGCCCGCACTTACAGCAAAAAGGGCTCTGTAGTTCAACGGATAGAATAGAAGTTTCCTAAACTTTAGATCCGAGTTCGATTCTCGGCGGAGCTACAAAAAAGGCAATCATTTTCTGATTGCCTTTTTTGTTATTGTAACTCAAGAATCACATCCACATCATCCAATATACCCCGAAGCTGGAATCCTCTTATCTGTATATCTTCAAAATAAGAATAAGTTCCATCCGGAAAATCCATATAAATAGAGTTCGGATAATAATAGTTGTCATCATCCCAATACCATCGGAATATCTCTCTTGTTTCGCGGACAAAAAAGCCATTCCTGTAAAATGCGTAATAGTCAGAACCGGTCCAGTCGGAATAGAAATTCAATTCATGATAACATTCTTCTCCGCTATTTGTGCGATAGTTTTCTGCCCAAGTGCCGGAACATAATGCCGATGTCAGGTCGTATCTTTCATCGTAATACGGATCATCCTCACAACTGTTGAATAAACAGAATACTGACAGCAATAACAAAAAACCGAGTATATTTTTCTTAATCATAGTCCCATACATTTATATTCAAGAGACAAAGATATGAATAAAAACTATATGCTACTCATTCCGGCAACTCCTCTTCCTTTTCCTCTCCCCATTCCCCATTATTGAAAATGCTGATCTGGAACGTATTGTCGGATTCTGAACGGCTGTAGAGGCGGCCTTTGTAGCGGATGATTTTGTTTTGTACCGGGAGGATATTGTCGATTTGCCGTTCACGGATCAGTTCATCGCTTTGGGCGATGGCGGAGAGGTGGACGGATATTTTGTTGTCGGTCGCTGGAATGAAGGTGTAGAAAGAATGCGTTTTATTTACTATCCCAATATCTTCGCTCTTGAATATATATGAAAGGGTTTGTTTTTCCAATGTCTTGATCCCCAAGCCGGTTGTGATGTCCAGCTGATTGGCAACCCCGTCAATCTCCATATCGAATTGTTTGAGCTCGTCGGAAACCGAGTCGGTAGCCATAAATTCGATGCGGCTGACAATGCGCTCCAGAGTAATGTCTTCATTGATTTCATCGGCAGCTCCTATTTTTAGGGGCAGTGCGCCGTAGAATGTATCGGAAACGTTGTCGAAAGAGAAAATGGATTTGGATAATGTTGCCGTTTTTGAGTTATGTGCCAGGAAATAAAATGTATAATCCCCTTGTGGAAGGCTGTCGTAGACAATACCGAAGTCGATATCTTTGTCTGAGGCATCGCAAACGAATTGTTTGTTTTTGACATAAACGGGCGCATCCGCTTCTTCCGTCTTTTGATATACAGCATATTCGATAGTAGTACATAACTCCTTCAATTCTTTATCTCCCTCTGCTTTTGACACCGATGGTTCCGGTATTGTATTATCGGGCATACTGCGGGTGGCGGGAAAAGACACGACTTCTTTTTCCATTTGAATACTAAATTGAACGGGATAAATTTCTTTTTCCGGATTAACGACTTCCTCGAGTGCGGGATTGTTACTACAGCCTGTCAGGTAAAGCACACAGGCAAGTGCATATAACACTTCTCTTTTCATAGCTAAGCTTTTTGTTGTTTCTAACGGAAGCAAAGGAAACATAAAGCTTTAGAAATAAAAAATATTTGTAGATAAATTTGAAAAGAAATTTTATATTTGTCGAATAGACACAATGTAGTAACCTTAAAAATAAAGAGAAACATGGCACGTCCTGTAACATTATGTACGCTGCAGTGGGGAGATCTCCCGCTGGAAGTTGTTTGTGAAAAAGCAAAATCATTTGGTTTTGATGGTGTAGAGTTGGGTTTGCCTTCCCATTTGGATGTTCGGAGGACAGATCCCGAGTATTATCAGGGTATCAAGGCTATGCTTGATAAATATGGTTTGAAACTGTTTTGTATCTCTAACCATCTGATCGGCCAGGCTATTTGCGATAACATAGACCAGCGCCATAAATCGATATTGCCCGATTGTATCTGGGGAGACGGTGATCCCGAAGGTATTCGCCAGCGTGCAGCCGAATATATGATCCAGGCTGCCCGTGCCGCTAAAATGTTAGGTTTGGATGTCGTAGCCGGTTTTACCGGCAGTTCGATCTGGCAATGGCTTTATTCTTTTCCGCCTGTTTCCGATGAAATGATAAATGAAGGATATGCTGATTTTGCACGGCGTTTCATACCGGTTCTGGATGCGTTCCAGGAGTTGGGAGTTCGTTTTGCTCTTGAGGTCCATCCTTCCGAGATTGCGTTTGATACCTATTCTGCCCGGAAAGCGCTTGAGGCAGTCAATTATCATCCGGCTTTCGGTTTCAATTATGACCCGAGCCATCTGGGATACCAGAGTGTTGATTATGTTGATTTCATCAACCAGTTTTCCGACCGTATTTTCCACGTTCACATGAAAGATGTGTATTGGAGCGATACGCCTAAGCAGATCGGTGTTTTCGGTGGTCATTCGACGTTTGGCGATGCACGTCGCTTTTGGAATTTCCGCAGTCTGGGACGTGGTAAAATCCAGTTCGAAGAGATTATCCGTGCCTTGAACGATATCGGCTACCAGGGACCGCTTTCAGTCGAGTGGGAAGACAGCCGCATGGATCGTGAGCATGGTGCCCGCGAATCCTGTGCTTTTGTGAAGCAAGTCGATTTCGAACCGTCGGCCCATGCTTTTGATGCCTGTTTTGAGAAATAGGAAGCGGTGTTCAGAAAAGAAAATAAATGTGATTCTTGCCGATACCGGTAAGAATCGCTGTCTTTAAGGCGGTTTTTGGCGTAAAATTTGCCGATAGCATAGTGTATCGTGGCTTACTGTGCAAGATAACTATAAAGCAATTTTGGATTACTTTCAAGTCCGGTATGAATAGCTTTTGTTAATTGTTAAATGATACAATAACCCCCTTTTCCGGCCATTTTTCTATTTCGTCCGAAAAGTTGATCCATTTTTGATTGACTTTTTTCATCGTTTCACCTCTCTTTTTTGACAACAGGCGGAGTGAGATGCCGGGAACATTACAAAAAGCGTGCAGTTTGTTTGCTGAAAGGCGCAAATACTGGCAAAGTGATAAACCTTAACTCCCGGAGAATCGCTTGTAGCAAAATAAAACGGACCGCGCTTCAAATATCCAAAGGAAATTTTGGTGGTTTTTTGCCCTGAAAACGGTCCTCTTTTCAATTACGACCGTCCAAATCTCAATTACGACCGTCTAAATCTTTGCGGGCTGCCGAGTGCACTACCTATTGGGACGGTCATAATGGCGAAGAGGACGGTCGCAATGGCAAAGAACTCCCGAAAAAGAGGTAAAAGTCCCTTTTTGAGGCTGAAAAACATGATTAACATTTGTTTGCTTTCGGGGGCGTTTTGGGGCTTTGAAAAGAAATTTTGTACAATAAGCCCCCCCCTGATTATTCACCAGAATTGGCAAAGAATTAGTGGATACCGGCAAAATACAGAAAAAGAATTGGTGGATACCGGCATTTTCGTAGTTCTAAATTTGGTGGGAATGCCTTTTGGGGCTATTTTTGTCAATAAAATTGTAGACAATGGAAGATAATATGATTTATTTCAAAAGGAAAATGTACGATACTATGCTCAAATGGAAATCTGAGCGCAATGGTGATACCGCATTATTGATACAAGGTGCCAGACGTATCGGTAAATCCACAATATCGGAGGAATTTGCTCGTAATGAATACAAATCATATATTCTGATTGACTTCTCAAAAGTATCCAAAGAGGTAAGTGATTTATTCAATGATATTTCTGACTTGAATTATCTGTTTTTGAGGTTGCAATTTATTTATCAAGTACAATTGCATGAGAGAGAATCTGTTATAATCTTTGATGAAGTACAGTTGCAACCACTGGCAAGACAAGCCATCAAGCATTTGGTGAAAGATCATCGATATGATTATATTGAGACAGGTTCGTTAATATCCGTCAGATCAAAGAGTCGCGATATAATCATTCCGAGTGAAGAGACAAAAGTAAATATGTTCCCTATGGATTATGAAGAATTCAGATGGGCACTTGGCGATACGGCGACTATTCCGTTATTGCGTACTGCTTTTGAAAAGAAGTTGCCATTAGGAGATGCTGTGCACCGTAAGCTTATGCGGGATTTTCGTTTGTATATGCTTGTAGGCGGAATGCCTCAAGCTGTTGCTGCATATATTAAAACGAACAATTTTTCAGCTGTTGATTTGGCGAAAAGAGATATAATCGCTCTATATGAAGAGGATTTTGGGAAAATTGATGAGTCTGGAAAGGCAAAAGTAATGTTTGATGCAATTCCTGCTCAGTTAAGCAGAAACACATTACGCTATCAGGTGGGGAATACCATTCCTGATGAAAAGGTAGAAAGAGTAATAAATATCATAAAGGAAATGGAGGATTCAATGACGGTAAACGTTGCATTTCATTCTGATGACCCTAATGCTGGTCTGGCTTTGACGAAAAATGAAGAATACTTCAAAATGTACGCATCGGATACAGGTCTATTCGTAACACTTGCATTTAAAGATAACGATATTACAGAAAACGTCATTTATGACAAATTGCTTAATGATAAGCTTAGCACAAACTTAGGGTACGTCTACGAGAATGTCATTGCTCAGATGCTGAAAGCAACAGGAAAGAACTTGTTTTACCATACAATTCCTTATGCCGAAGGAAAGAAGTATTATGAGATTGATTTTGTCATCCCCGACAAGCATAAGATATCTCCCATTGAGGTAAAATCTTCTGGGTACAAGTCTCACAAGTCGCTGGATCGGTTTTGCATTAAATATTCTGATCGTATAATGAACAAATACCTGATTTATACAAAGGATTATAAGAGGGAGAATGGAATTGATTATATTCCGGTCTATATGACTATGTTTTTGTAGAGTGCAATGATAAAAAGTTTCTTTTATTCTCCTTCCGATACAGGAAAAGTTATGGTAAAGACAGACCCAGCTCCTTCGCTACTATGCAACGTGAGAGTTCCGCCTGCTTCCTGAAGCAGTTGTTTGACACTGCAAAGCCCCAATCCATATCCGGTTCGCACGTCTTTTCCTTCCGTTCGGACGCGGTAGTATTCTTTACCGAGCTTTTTCTGCGCTTTTAGCGGGATTCCCCATCCTGTGTCTTGTATGGCGATCGAAAATCGATTGTCTTTTTGTGATAGCATTACTGTTATCTGAACTCCGTCATCCGAATATTTCAATGCGTTTTCGAGCAGGTTGCGCAGGCAACGTTCCAAGCGAATGGGATCTGTATATATATAATGTATGGGAATTGGATTATTTAGTTTGAACTGATATTTTTTAGCCGGAAATAGAAGAGCGACTTCCTGTCTGACCTGTTCAATCAGTTCAGGTAGGCAGACCTGTACATTCTTTATTTCGATATTTAGCTTTTTCTTGTGGGCATCCAACATGGATTCGATAGTCTCAGTCAGTTTCCGAACTTGAATTTTTCCGGTCTGCAATAAAGACTTTTGCGTATTATCGGTTTCTTTTTGGGAAATGTAATCCAGAATGGTGTAAGTGGTGTTGAGGGGCGCTTTCAGATCGTGGATGGCCACATGCACGGTTTGTTCTTGCTGTTGCAGTTTCTTGCGGGTACGGCGGATGACGATTAATTGGTAATACAGGCAATAGAAGATAATGATTGTCATAAGGAATGATATGATTAGGGCGTAAAGCATTTGTTGTAATATTTTTTGAGGTTGAATTTCAATAAATGCTTTGATATAAAATTCCCCCTTTGTCCCGATGGTGTGAACGGCTGTTATGGTATGATGTTTATGATTGTATAAACTAAAATTGGAATCCAGGATATTCCCTTTTTTATCGCATAAGTTTAGTAGAAAAGCCGAATATGGAAGCTTCTTTTGCAATTCATTTTTGAAGATACTATCTAATAAATTCATTGGGAACGGTTGTTCTTCCAATAGAGCATCTTGGGCATTTTGTGCAAAAATGGTAGAAATCCCAATTTCCATATCTTTTTGAGAATCTGTCGTAAGAATGATGGTGTCTCCTTCGTGGCTTTTGATTTCTTCCGGAGTCATTTCATCCATACTTTTAATCGTTAATTTAGGTCTTGAATGATTTTGAGGTGTTCCAAAAATACCGGAACGTACAAGGAGTTTATTATCTATACTATGGGATAATACATCATTTGCAATTTCAATATATTCTGCTTCTTGGTTTTGATACATGTTTTTCAACCAGTATGCTTGTGATAGCAATAAGGTAAATATTCCGATTATAGAGATGATGCTTATTCGGTTCATGAGTGTATAGAATAATCTGATCTTTGATTCAAATGTATGACAAATCTATGAATTAATTGGTGATAAAAGAATGCTTTTTTTGTCTTTATGATGTTTTTGTGATATAAATGTGATGTTTTTGTTATATGCAGCCTAAACCTTTTATTAGACTTTTGTGGAAAATAAATACGAAAGAAATGAGACAGTTAACGAAATCAGAAATGCTAACTCTAAAAGGGGGTAATGCAAAGAGTGGAGGTAAATGGGTTTATAATCCTGACACAGGAAAGTGGTATTGGGTTGAGGTGAGTATTTCTTCTGAGCCAAATCAAATATCAGAAAAGTAATAATATGTAATTAGTAATGATATGAAAACTATAAAAATTCTTTTGCTTTTCGTTTTAGCCAGTTTGTTTTCCAATGTGAATGCCCAGTTGCGGGTTTTGTCGGATGGGCGTGTGCAAGCGGGGATGTTAACTGATATGGATGGATTTGATTATGATCAGGTAGCTACAATGCATATACTTGGAAAATATGGTGATATGCGTGCAGGATCAAAAATGTCATTTGGTGATATTGGGCGATTTGATAGACAATCGTTGAATGTTTTTCTTGGTGAATACGGTACGACGGATAGTGATCAACTTTGGTTACATGGAAGATTAGGTGTTTTTCTGACTGCTACCGGTTATGCAAATAAAGTAATCGCTTATTATAACCCCTCTGTAAATAGTAATTTCGTTTTTAACACGAACCTTGTGGTAAACGGTGTCAATATCACTTCGGATGCCCGATTAAAGAATAATATTCAGTCGATAGAGAATCCGCTGGAAACACTATCTCAAATAAATGGGGTATCTTATACTTATCGCTTGTCTGAAATTCAGGAAGCCCGTGAACCCGAAGAGGCTGTATTTTCAGGAACGTCAAACTCTGAGATATCAATATCCAGTGCTACTTCTTCAACAGATAATACTGTTATGACTGCAAAGGATATAGAATATCAGCGTATCCAACAAGAAATAGATCAGCGAGAAGCTGCGGAAGCCAACCGTAGGCGGATCGGTTTCCTTGCTCAGGATATCCAAAAGGTTTTACCTGAACTGGTCCAAACAAATGAAAAAGGAATCATGTCAATTGATTATACCGGCTTTATTCCTCTGATTGTGGAAAGTCTGAAGCAGATGCAGCAAACTATTCAGGATCAGCAGAAAGAGATCGAAACATTGCAAAGTCTTTTACCGGCTGAAACCAAATCTATGCTTCGATCGACTTCCAATGAAGAGGTGAGCGTGGTGGAGGGAGCGAAACTGTTTAACCGGGCAGGCGCATCCGTCTCTTACACATTGCCGGCAATTTTTACAGCTGCCGATTTACAAGTATTTGATATCTCGGGAAGATTATTGAAGAAAGTTGTTCTGACAGGTAGTAACAGCATCGTCGAAATAGACTCTTCCGAGATTGGTTACGGAACGTTTATTTATGCTCTTTTTGTTGACGGAAAAAAGGCAGATATATTAAAGAAGTATATAAATTAATCAGTATGAAGAATTGCATGTCCTTTAGCGTATATCTGTCATTATTTTTGTTGTTGTCCTTTTCTAATTCGATGAAAGCCACAGAGCCGACAGATACTACGCGGGTTTATTCAACCCGTTCTTGTGTGAATACTTTTGAAAATCAGACAGTTTCTTCGGTACGGTCTGTCACGGGGTGTGATTCGCTTGTCGTACGGGGAGTGACGGTTGCCAATACAGGCAATTTGACGCTTGCTGCACCGGAATATGTTGTCTTGCATGGCTCATTCGAGGTGTTGCTGGGAGGTGTTTTGAGTATTAACGAGAAAGAAGAGCCTTTGGTTTTTGAATTTACCTATGATGCTGCGGGGAATAGAATCTCGCGGCAAGTTAGTCAATAACTGACTGTAATTTTGTTGTAAATTAAGCTGTTTTATCATGATAAAAAATACAATATGCTGTATGTTGGTTCTAATTGGAGCCAATCTGTCTTGTTTTGCCCAAACATTATTCAACTCGTCTGATACAATTGATAATAGGTTTATCGGTTGGACGGAAGAAGATTATAAGGTTTATGAAGATTCTGTCTTTGCTGTTTTATATCCTCCAGTAATAGCGCAAAAGCTTGATTCTGTAGTTAAAGAAAATTCTGAGAATTCAGAATTTTCTTTATCGGATATCCTTTCAGACATTAAAAATACATATGTCCCTAATCAGGTTACTTTGGATAAAACTAAATCTATCGGACAGATTGTTGTACATTCTGGTACTTCTTCAACGGGAGCTAAAACATATACAATTCCAATAGATGTTTATCCTGGAATGAAAGGTTTCAATCCTGAAGTATCCTTGTTTTACAATAGCCAACAAGGAAATGGTATAGCAGGTGTGGGATGGTCCTTGTCTGGAATTCCGATGATTACCAGAAGTGGTAAATCCGTCTATTATGATGGAAAGTCCCAAGGTGTCCTGATGAATAAAGATGATGCATTTGTTCTAAATGGTGTCCGTCTGATAAAAAAAAGTGAAACGACTGGTAATATAATTTATGAATCCGAGCAAGGCAATATCAAAGTAAAAGCTTATATATCGGGAAACATCACTAAATATTTTGAAGTTTTTTATCCGGATGGAAATAAAGGAGTTTTCGGCTATACATCAAATACTTCTAATAACTTGTTTTATCCGATCCTGTTATTATCTGATTTGAAAGGAAATAGGATTGATTATTCTTATGTATATGCTGATAATCATTATCGGATATCTGAAATTTCTTATAATGGAGCATCCGTTGAGTTTCAATACCAAGCTACTCGTCCTGATCCTACCCTTTTTTATAGTGGAGGCTTGAAAGTAAATGAAACGAATTTGTTGCAGAATATTGTTTGTAAGTTTGGAACTTCTGTTTTAGGTACTTATGCATTGTCATATACGAACCGGAATAATCTTTCCTTATTGACTAAAGTTGATTATACAGTTAGTGGTAGTTCTTTTAATCCTTTACTATTTTATTATGGTGAAGGCCTAACTGCAAATACTTATACTGAGACAGAAACTCAATTACTTGAATGGTATAAAGCCGATGATCCTGCAATGATAAGGGTTGCAAAGGGTAAATTTGATTATGATAGTGGAGTAGACGGTTTAATTTCGTTGCCGAATAAAAATCCTTATTGGAAACATTATCGTCATTCTACTGGTACGCGGCATTCTCAAAATAGATTTGATAACTTATACGAAGGGGATGAAAAAATATTTTTGTATGCCGGGTTGACTGGTGAGATGGCTGATCCAATGCCTAATCTGGTTACCGGAAATGGTTTTGTGGATATAATTTGTGCAGATATAGAGGGACAACAGGAAGAATATGTTGTAAAGATCAATGATTTGGTTGTTAATGACAAGGATCAGGTGACCTTTCAGGTTTATCGTTCCAATCTTTATAGCGGTTTAAGTACAAAATATACCCGCACTTATAATTTTTCAACGGTCTATACGGACGCAGACGGTGAGAAAAGTATTCAGCCCAAATTCTATTATTCTGGAGATTTTAATGGTGATGGGAAAATGGAAATATTGGCTGTATCTTGCCATCAACCATTTGGAGATACAACGAAACCTTCTGTTTGCTATATGTTTGATTTGGCAGGAAATCGTATACTCTATCAAAGTCACGTATTCCCTTTCGTTGTTGACTTTATAGGAACACAGCAGACCGATTCGAAAGTCGTGGCCAATAATACGGATAAACTATTTGTCATGGATTATGACGGAGACGGGAAAAGCGATATTTGTCATGTAGGTTCGAGCGGAGTAAGTATTTATACGTTTGATGTGTCTGGCTCTACTTGGGCTGTACGTAAAGTTGCAACTTACACAGGTTTGAAAAAAACTGATTTAGCTAATAGGGCATTGCTCCTTGGTGAGATTAACGGAGATGGATTGATGGATTTACTTGTTTCTCCTTCCAATGAGACTGGTGCTGATGATCTTTATGCTTGGGCCGCATATAATTCGACAGGTAATGGACTATTTGAAAAAACAACATTTAGTGGAACCTTCAATCCGAGTTCAAGTAGTGAAGGATTTCTTATGCAAGATATTAATGGAGATGGGATGACGGATCTTCTGAAATACAGTTCAAGCGGATTCTTCACTTATTTAGCTGAAAATAATAATGTCGGAGGTTCAACCTGTTATGAAAGTTTTCCAACGTCTAAATCTATATTGGTTCCGACCAATATAAACACACATAGTTATTTTACACAACTACTCAGTTTGAAGGAAGGGAAAGTGACTAAGTATTCTTTTTCTCGTAATGACAGTAAAGAGGTTTTGGCGACTGGGATGGCAAATAGCTTAGGTGTTGTTGAAAAAAATGATTATCAGTTGATCAATGAAGAGGGAATAGGTTCTGGAGTTTATAAGAAGGGGACAGGAGCTGTATTCCCATATGTGAATATACAGGAACCTGTGGCTGTACTCGCTTCTTCTGAAGCCTATATGAATGGAGCACGGATTGATCAGAGCCGTTTCGTTTATTATAATGCAGTGATTCATCGGCAGGGATTAGGTTTTCGGGGATTTGAGACGGTTACTTGTTATAATAACCGGGGACAAAGTCTTGTACAGACTTATGAACCGTTTCGTTATAGTGTCTTGAAGAGTGAAGTTTCCCCTTCGTTTAGAAAGAGTTATAATTATGCAGTAGATGTACAAACTGATAAAACTGTAAAAATCCGGTTGACCAGTAAGATAGAAGAGGATTTGTTGAAGAAAATTTCTGCCAATACTACGTTTTTGTATGATGCTTATGGCAATCCGACACAGGAAACAACTGCTTATACTGGAAATATATCGATAAAGAAAGTAAATGTCTATAATGAAAATACAAATGTAGAAGATGGTTATTATTTAGGCTTTTTGACAGATCAGACAGCTACAGTGACCCGCAGTGGGAGTACTTATACTGAACGAATGGTTATACCTTCACATGCTTCTGCTCTCCCTTTAACCAAAGTTTATTATATTAATGGCAACCAAACGAAATATCAGACATTTGTTTATGATGAGAAAGGAAATATAACTTTGGAGTCTACCAAACTTTATTCTTCCCTGCATGAGCAGAAGACTTCTTATGTTTATGATACATATGGGCGTTTGTCGAAAGTGACCGATCCTCTCGGATTGGAGAATTCATACAGTTATGACGGAATGGGAAGAGTTTTTCAGAAGAAAGATCACAGAGGAAGCATTTCTACTTATTCTTATGATGCATTCGGTCGGGAAAAAAGCGTAACGATGTCAAGTGGTATCGTTCGAAATACGAATTACGCCTGGTCGGAAGAAGGAACAAATGGATTATATGCCATAACTAAGACAACGACCGGACAACCTGTCGATAAAAGCGTATATGATGCCTTGAACCGTGAAGTGAGAATTAGCGATACGCGTTTTAACGGAACGATCATAAATATTGATAAACAGTATGATGTGTATGGTAATCTGGCAAAGGTCTCATTACCTTTTCCTGGAAGTGCTCCATCTTTATGGAATACTTATACTTATGATAGCTATGATCGAGTTACTTCATACACAGAAGCATCCGGTCGGAAAACCACTTACAGCTATAATGGCAATAGCGTGGTTACAGTTAAAGATAAAATTTCTTCGACAAGAAATTATGATGCGCAAGGAAACCTTATATCTGTTGTAGATCCGGCTGGGATGGTTACATACAACTTACATGCGGACGGTCAGCCGGTTTCGATTATTGCACCGGGAAATGTTACTACTTCATTCGGATATGACAAATATCGAAGAAGGATCAGTTTGTCAGATCCGAGCCAGGGGACGACAAATTATGAATATGATGTGTCCGGGAATCAAACAAAGGAAGCTCATGCGGATGGAAAAGAGATACGATCGACTTATGATGCTTATAACCGTTTGTCAACGGTGACTACAGCGGAGTTTGTTACAACTTACACTTATGATGCGAAAGATGATTTAGCTGGTATTTCAACGAATAATGGTACTTCAAAAGTATTTGAATATGATATTGCCGGACGTTTGACGAAGTGGAAAGAAAGTATAGTGGACAATAAGTGGCTACAAAAAGATTATACATATAAGGATGGTAATGTCAGCGATATCAAGTATACCTCCCAATCAGGAGTCCTGGCAACGGAAAATTATATTTATGCCAATGGATATTTGAGTGAAATGAAGTTGAATGGGCAAACTTCTGTTTACAAGTTATCGAAGGAAAATTCGTATGGACAGCCTACGGAAGTTGTGACCGGTGGAATTACCCGTAAGTATGATTTTACGTCTTATGGTTTGCCGTCGGGACGGAATGCAACTGGTTTTTCCAAAACATATCAAAACTTTACTTACACATTTGATCCTGCCACTTCTAATCTTTTGAAACGAGGTGATGCTTCCAGGGGGATAAATGAAAACTTCGAGTATGATAATCTGAACCGTTTGGTGAATGCCACTTCAAAGACAGTCGTATACGATGAAAAAGGGAATTTGTTAAGAAAGAGCGAAGTCGGTGATTTTGAATATGCCAATACAGACAAACCTTATGCTGTATCTGGTGCCACCGTTTATGCTGGAATACCGTCTTTCACCCAAGATGTGACTTATAATTCTTTTTGGCGTCCCAATTCGATCCGCGAGAACGGGTATGTGGCAACTTTTGTTTATGACGGAGACTATGATCGGGTCAAGATGAATCTGACGAGGAATGGCAGTCGTGAATTAACCCGTTATTATATGGGGGGATGTTATGAATTAGATCAGACTTCTACATCGGACAAAGAAAAACTTTATCTGTTTGGTGGTTATTATGATGCTGCGTCAGTGTTTGTAAAGGATCGTTCAGGCGATAATCTTTATTATATCCTGCGCGATTATTTGGGTAGCATCATGCAAGTCATAGCTTCAGATGGCACCTTAAAGCAGGAATTAAGTTATGATGCTTGGGGACGGTTGCGGGACGTAGATGCGCATGTCGCTTATGAACCCGGAACTGAACCGGAACTTTTCTTGGGCAGAGGTTATACGGGACACGAACATCTTGCAATGTTCGGTTTGGTTAATATGAATGCTCGGCTGTATGATCCGGTAACGGGTCGGTTTTTATCTCCAGACCCTTACGTACAGGTTCCGGATTTTTCCCAAAGTTTTAACCGATATGCTTATGCCATGAATAATCCTCTACGTTATGTGGATGAAAATGGTGAGTTTCTTCATATAATAATCGGTGCTCTGATAGGTGGAACGGTAAATCTGATTTATAAAGCTGTCTCCGGACAATTACATAGTTTCAAAGATGGCTTTGTTGCGTTTGGAATTGGTGCAGCAGCAGGAGGGATTGGCGCTGCAACCGGAGGATTAGCTTTTGCGGCAGCAGGGGGCGCAGCTGGTGGCATAGGAGGGTTTCTTGCCGGGGCAGCGGGTGGTGCTGCAAGTACGGCGGCAATGATGCCAGTCCAAAGTGCTGGAAATACATTGTATTTTGGGGATCCATTCATGTCTTTAGAAGACTATGCATTAGGAATAGCGGGAGGAGCATTGACAGGTGGTATTGCCAATGGTACAATTGCTGCTGTTAAAGGAAATAATTTCTGGACAGGAAAAGAAGTACAACTCGGAAGAGGAACTTTCTCTTTTAACAATACTCCTACTCGTCCGGCTCCAGAGATGAAGATGTTGGAGACACCTACACCTTCTTTAAAAGTAGAACAACCAACAATTGGTGCGGCTAATGATAATGTAAGTGAGATTGCATCGAATGCTGTTAAAGAAAAAGGTACTTATTCTGTTTATCAGGGAGTTGATGCAAATGGAGATACTCGATATATAGGGATAACCAGTAGAGAACCAGAAATGAGATTTTCTGAGCATTTGAATTCAGGGACAAATAGAGCGACTTTACATTATGAGGTAATTGACAAAACAGGAAATCTAAATAAAATAAATGCTCGAATAATGGAGCAGACGTTAATAAATAAATACAACATGCAGAAAAACGGAGGAGATTTATTTAATTTGCGAAATGAAATACGACCTAAATTCTGGAAACAGCATGGAATAAAGAAATAAAAATATGGAAGGTGAAAGAAGAAAGCGAATAGTAACAAAAATAGGAGATGTTTTTTGTGCAGAGATTGGTGATAGATATAAAAGATATTTCCAGTATATCGTCAATGATATGGAACAACTGAATAGTTCTGTTATCCGTGTATTCAAGACATATTATCCAATGGATAATAAGCCAGTAATAGATGATATAGTGAAGGATGAGGTTGAGTTTTACGCCCATACAGTGTTAAAATCTGGAGTTATGTATAATGCATGGTATAAGGTGGGGAAATCAAAAGATACAGGCAATGGAGAATATAAAAAAATTTTGTTTGGAACTGCGCAAGAATGCATAGTTCATTCTCCAACAGAAATAGAATGGGTGGATCCTGTTGAGAATTGGTATGTCTGGCATATAAATGAACCTCATATACGAATAGGAAAGCTTACTGAAGATATCGAACCTGTAGAGATAGGTTCCGTGATGTCCTATCTTGATATAGTTGATCGTATGCAATATGGCCGATATACATTCAAATATAAAGGTTATAAAGATAAGTGATATTTTATCCTGTTTATAGATGCTGGATTAGACCGTTTGTGTTGGATAGATGTAAGGCTGTTGTTCAAATAGTTGCATTGAATTTCCAGAAGTAAGTTTGATTTTATTTAATCTTCGAAAAATAGTGATACAGATTCTTTTCTTATAGAATATAAAAGTAGAATGGAGAATTTCAAACGATATATTTAATAAGTTGAGATGTTATTTTATTTATACAACAGGAGGGAGTATTAAGATAATATCAGAAGATGATATTGATATAGTGAATAAGAGTAGTTGATTTTTGATAAATGATTATTAGAAATATGAAGAAAATAAGAGGGATATTGTTTCTGTTCCTGCCTCTCCTTTTAGGC
>ERZ791875.1327-NODE-1327-length-17085-cov-121.519319_pt1 | contig 17085 bp, 20 predicted proteins | sample MGYA00510278_ERZ791875 | MGnify/ENA primary metagenome ERZ791875 (study PRJEB30046, sample SAMN00792078) | human gut metagenome | study: EMG produced TPA metagenomics assembly of the A metagenome-wide association study of gut microbiota in type 2...
AAAGTGTGATATCATTACTTTCCCCGCCCTACTGGTAGAACAATGGTAGAAAATAGAAAAAACATAACAAAACTCAAGATAAAACACCGGAACGGAGCGATTGCAAGACCGTCTGTCCGTACTTTCTCTCCTTCAAAAGGGTGGAGAAAACATTTTCTACCGGAATTCTACCCTGTTCCCGGCCAGCCCAAAAGCGGCAAGAGCACAATCTTTTTATTGTATGTTTTTTACCATGTTCCTGTGATAGGAAAAGAGGTGCTTCAAAACTAAAATGACAGCTCCGAAAAGTTACGGTTACTAATTATAACGCTTAAAAGGACCATATCAGACTCTTCATCGAGTTATGATACGATCCTTTCTTTAATCTTTTCAGGATGCTCAAATTTCAAATTACAGGTTCATATTATCAAGGACTGAGCTCTGATACGCCTCTTTTCGGTACTACCAGCGCATGGACTCCCTGATGGCTGCTACCATCAGCCGGACTATTCCGGCTATCAATACAAACCCGATGAATTTCAGGACGGGTCCCAGAAGTCTCATCCTCACCAGCACCACGAGTGCCGCCAGTTGGAGCAATCCCGCCGCAGCCATGATCATTGCAGGCTGCTGCAGAAGCTCCCCGAAGTCTCCGTCCTGTATAGTCCGGACAACCTGCGGCCATCCTTCCTGCAGCCTCCCTGCCAGGCTGTCAAACAGTTCATGCCATTCCATTTTTCCTGCTTTTGAAGGTTAATATATTACTGTTTCCTACTCCAGCTTTCCGGATCGATATAGAGATAATTGAACGCTTCATCCATTTTTGCGTACTCGGAACCCGGATAGTTCCGGTTGAACAGGTATTCTGTGTCACACCGCAAAAGCTTCCACTCACTGCTTCCTTCTTCCCGATAATACAAATGTACCATTGGAGTGCAATAACCAACACCGCTAACAGGATCTCTCGGCTCTTTTCTCTGGACCGGGAACTTGCAGGATACTATCCCTTTCCAAAAACGTACTCCTGCCGCTATGTCAACAGTGCAGCTTCCCAGTTCATCGCACCATTCATAGTCATCAATCTTGTTCTCCTTTTTGGCACTCGGTCTGTAGGAGTTGGATTCCAGTTTAAACTCCCTCTCCCATACAACCTTTACAGTCCCTTTCATGGCTTTCCTGCTTTTGTTTGAAAGCGTATAGACTATATTGAACCAGTCATTATCAGGAACAGGATATGCCAGAAACGTATTGCATTTTTGGTTCTCCAATGTTATCATACGAAGTGCCGGTATATCAGTGGCCGGTCTCACCTCATACATCCATTCCCCGTCATTGGAATTCTGATCGTATCCGTAAGGCTTGAACCAGGTTGACTCCCCGTTCTTTTTGAACAGCACTGCCAGCCGGTATGTCCCCGGCACAGCCTGCACATAACAATACTTGCAGTATCCGTCCCATGCACCGTTTCCGCATTTGATATCAAACGGCTGGTACTGTTCCACAATCCTGTTCCCATCCATCAGCACGAACCGTGCCTGTCCGGCGAAGTCTTCCCCACCTCCACGGTTTCTATACCGCAAAAAGAATCCCCAGACCTTACCCTCACCGGTATAGGTGTCATAGCCATATCCCGTATAATTCGGCCGTATATAAATCCTGTCCGTCCCGCAATCCCTCATGACAATCCGGTCGGTCTTTCCGAAAGTGCTCCAATACTCCTCATCCATCGGCACATGGTCCACGTCCACCTCACAGTTATAACCGGATTTCATATTCAGAGTGTAAGTATAGATCATGCCGGGATTCCACACATGGGTAGGCGGCAGGGCATAGGTGAAATCCCTCCCGTCCACATGTACATTGACAGTGATACCCTCAGCCGTACCCACAGGCATCAGGATCGCCTCCACATATACCGGAGAGGCATCGTCCAGTGTGTAGTTCCCTCCGGCCTTATATTCTCCGGGCTGTCCTGCCGGAAGGAGCTTTCCGGACGTGACATCCATGGACGCAGACAGCCTTACACCTCCAAAAGTGACCGCATCCACCATCCCGTCACCTGTATAATCATTCTTTTTTATCAGGATCCTGACCAGGGAGAGAGCATGCTTCATCACAAGGGCCGCGCTCGGCTTCTCAACGCTTACCCCTCCTTCTCCATACATATAATCCTCCTGTGTCGTGATGTCCACAGGTATGGCGGTCATGTCCGTATATTGTACATTATAAGGATAATAGGCGGACACTTTCTGCTCAGCCGTCACCTCCACCTGTTTTTCGGCTTTCCACCGCCTGCCGTCAAAAGTGAAGGGTATGTTCACATCCCCTGCAGCTGTCACTCCCAGGCAATGCCCCTCCTTCCAGTTCTCCACCACGGCCCTCTGTTCCTGCATGTTCTCGATGATAGGGGCGATGCCGAGGTACACCTTTCCCGTATCCGGCTCTTCCGGGTTTCCGGGATTTTCCGGCTCCATTACGGGAGGAACCGGGTCCGGCAGTGGTTCCTCATCCCGGCAGGAACATGTCATGCACGCCATGACCGCCATCAACAAATATCCGAATGTCTTCATTTTCTTCATTTTTATGTTCTTTATTCTTTCTCCACTCTCTCGAAGAACTCCCGTATGGCCTGTGCTATGACCTGCTTCTCCTTCATTCCGGCGTCAACAGCGTATTTCTTCACCTTGCGGTGCAGTTCCAACGGATACTCCAGTGAGGTTCTGGCCAGTGCTTCCCCTTTCTTCCCCTCCTTCGGAGTGGAATGTGTAGGACGGTTTGGTGTTCCGCCCTGCAGAATCTCGTCAATTCCAATAAATTTTCCCATATTCTTTATTTACTTTTATTTGTTGTCAACCATATTCAATCTGGACAGGATCTCCCGGGTAAGGGACCGGTAGTCCGCCGCTCCATTGCTGTTCCTGCTGTAAGATACGACATCCGTCTTTCTGCTCATGGACTCTGCCACCCTGATGGAACGGCTGATGACCGTGGAAAAGACCGTTTCCCCGTACTGTTTCCGCATCGCTTCCAATATCTCCGCATGCAATGTAGTCCTTCTGTCATACTGTGTCACCAGCATGCCGAGCAGGTTCAGTCCCCTGTTGATCTTCCTCTGTATTACAGCAACCGTATCCAGGATGGAAACCAGACCATATAAAGAAGCCACTTCCGGCTGCACCGGTATAATCAGGTCGGTGGCGGCCACAAGCGCGTTGACCGTGATCAGTCCGACGGCCGGCGGGCAGTCAAGGAGCACAAAATCGTACCCTTCATCCGTTCTGGCAGCCAGTTCTTTAAGGAAGTTTTCCCTCCCGTATTCGTTCTGCAGAAGATACTCCGCATCCGCCATTTTCCTGCATGACGGGCACAGGGATATATTCTCCTGCAACCGTATCCATGGAAGCCGCGTTTCCTTGCCATCCACCGCACCCTGCAAGGCCGAGAAAACCGTTTCTTCCGGATCTGTCACCCCCAAAGCCGAGGTCAGAGTGGCTTGCGGATCCAAATCAGCAAGAAGGACCTTGTATCCTTTTCGTGCCAGTTCGAACCCCACATTGGTAGTGGTAGTAGTCTTGCCAACTCCACCCTTCTGATTATGGACTGCTATAATTTTCACCATATCTGTTTGTTTTTTAGTGTGTTACGAAGTTAAGAAAAATAATTCTCTTTTCCAATATTTTGATGTTTTAATGCTTTAATATTTATATATTTTAACACTAAAATATTTTGATACCATAATCTCCCATAACGAAGGAACTTTCATTTCTTTTTTCAAAGGAAGACGGACCATACCGGAAGCCGCGGAAGGCTCTATAATGAACTTCATCCCAGGCCTCCTTTCACACAAAGCCGCAATGCCACCATGAACCAGGCCAGACAAATCAGAGCGGGAACCTGTGATACGAAAGATGCGCATATTAATGCAGAGAAAACAAAAGAGGCATGACCAAGCAGCAGGACCTGGCGGTTGGATACGCCCTCTTCAAGTACAGAAGAAAAGAATTGGTTTTTACGGTTCAGCCATAATTGAATAGCTGAAGATTTGCTTGCGACATTTATGTCGGGAGCAAAAATAGAAACTGTTTGTTTCATAACTGTAATGGTATTTGGCATTTTAGGCAGAAAAAAGAACGGCTGCCATTTCCCGTGTCGCCAAACACCATCACAGTCACTGCCAGAGCAGAATTGTAAATCGGGAAAGACAGCCGTAGCTTAGTATCTTTATCATTTTCATAAACTCATGAAAATGGTTATATATAGGCATAAAAAAAGCCCGACTATTTGTGAGCAATTAATCGCTGCCCAGCGACAATGAAACACATTGAATGGTATTTGGCACTGCAAATATACGAATAATACATTAAACTGCCAAAGAAAGAAAAGGGAAGATCTCTTTTTTTTGTAGAAATATGGATACAGCACAAAAAGGTTGTGCCGGTCCGCCCTTACATTTGTCCCATTAACCATAAAAAAATACACAATGGAAGAAATGGAATTGATACACAAGGTGGAAAACGGGGAATTGGACATGCTTGGTTATGTCATGCTCAACCCGGAATTGAAGGAACCGTTTTCGGACTATGCCCGGGGCAATGGCATCACCTGTCCCACAGCAGCGGATGCGGTGCGTTTTTTGAAGGAATACGAGGAAAGGCTTTATCAGGAACTGCTGCCATGAACGGGAAGGTACTGGAAAGATACGCGGAACTGATGATTGACAAGATCAGGCAGATGTCCGCCGGTGAATGGCAGAAGCCCTGGTTCACCCCCCGTACCGGCCTGCCACAGAACATATCAGGGCGTCCGTACAACAGCATGAACCGTCTTATGCTCTACATGGAGATGGACAGGATGGGATACACCCTCCCGGTATTCATGACCTTCCGTCAGCTGAAGGATGAGAACCTGATGGTCATAAAAGGATCGCACGCCCTTCCCGTGACTTTTTACGATATCACCGTGAAGCATAAGACGACGGGGGAAAAAATCAGCTTCGATGATTACAAAAGCCTCCCGGAACTTCAGAAGCAGGAATATAAGGTGACTCCCTTCATGAAACATTTCTATGTGTTCAACATAGACCAGACGGATTTCAAGGAAAAATATCCGGAGCGGTATGAGGACATGAGGGTCAGATTCTCCGGTCCTGCCGTAGCGGACAACGTAAAAGGAAACGGGAACCCCCGGCTGGATAAAATGATAAAGGAACAGAAATGGCTCTGTCCCATAGAACTGAAGGTGCAGGACAGGGCATATTACAGCCCGTCCCAAGACAGGATCGTTCTTCCGGCTCCGGGACAATTCAAGGACATGGAATCATTCCAGATGACCGCCCTTCACGAAATGGCCCACTCCACCGGGCATTCCTCACGACTGGACCGAGGGCTGCATCACCCGTTCGGAACGTGCGGATATGCCCGGGAGGAAATCATCGCCGAATTCACAGCTGCCGTCGCAGGCAGGGACCTGGGGATAGCCGTAACTCCGAGAAAGGAGAACGCACAGTATCTGAAAAGCTGGCTGTCAAATTTGAAGGAGGACCCCGGCTATGTCATGAGTGTGTTACGGGAGGCCGGCAAAGCATCCGCCATGATAGAGGAAAGTGTGGAAAAACAGCACACCCTGGCAGACACATCCGCCAGGGAAGAGGACATATCCCCACTTCCCATAAAAGAAGAAGGAAACAATGAAACGGTCTCTTCCGGCATTCTCGATATGTATGACCGCTCGAAAGAACAATATCCGGATGCAATGGCCCTCATCCGTGTGGGGGATGAATACAAGGCATATAATCAGGATGCGGAAAGACTCCATGAGGTACTTGGCGTATGCGCAAGGAAAGCGGTGTCGGGAAAAGACGGCACGCCGGTCATGACAGCCTCGTTCCGTCACGTCGATCTGGATACGCATCTCCGTAGTATAATCAAGGCAGGCAGCAAGGTCACAATCAACCATTATGAGAAAGCAGCCGCGCCGGACAAGAGCATGACGACCCCTCTTCTTTTCAAGGGCGGCCGTCGTGAGATAGAGATCACATCCGCAGGCGCGGTCATACGTACCAACGGGAACCAATATGATGCGACCGGCATATTGAAGGGGCTGGAAAAAGCCGGAATAGATGTCAGGAACATATCCGGCAGCCAATGGGAAAGCATGTTACGGGGACGGGGAACCGTCCTGAACCCCGCAAAACAGAAAATGCTGTTCTCTATCCGGAAACAGCCCTCCGGCTACGGTGTGCGTATAGCGGACATCAGCGGAAAGATTTCCTCATCAGTTCAAAGAGAATTATGACAACCAAACGCTGAGCCACCGGCATGACGGGCATACATATATGAGAATAACAGATTTTTTTATAAGACGTGCCCAGCTCAGAGAACTGGGAAAAAACCCGCAATTGATCACCGCGGTCGAGAATCCGTCAGAGAAGATGCAGCTGGCCGCCGTCCAGCAGAATCCAGATCTGGTTTCGGTTCTGGACAATCCTACGGAAGAGGTACAGCTGGCCGCTGTCAGACAAAAGGCGGACTGTCTGCTCCAGCTCCGTGAGCCGACAGAAAAGGTCTGTCTGGCCGCCATAGCCGAAAATCCGGAAATGATACGCTATATCCATGAACCCACGGAAAAGATGCAGCTGCTGGTCGTCAGACGGAATCCGGAAATGATCACCCTTCTGGAAAATCCGTGCGAGAGGGCGCAGCTGCTGGCCGTGATGGCGGATCCCGGGCTGATCACCGCTATCGGCAGCCCTTCCGCAAACACGCAGCTCTCCGTTGTAAGGAAGGATCCGCACCTCATCCGGGAGATAAGCGTACCCGACTGGAAGGCCCAGCTGTATGCGGTCGGACAGGATCCGGAACTGATAAGGTTTATCAGCGAACCGGCGGAAAAAGTACAGCTGTCTGTCCTTAACGGGGACGCCTCCCTGATAAGACTCGTGAGAACCCCCACGGAAAAGGCACAGATGCTGGCCGTTGGCAGAAACTCCTCCCTGATAGGCCATATCAGGAATCCCACGGAGAAAGTCCAGCTGATGGCGGTGCATGACAGTCCGGCAAACATCCTGAGGATAAAGAACCCGTCCCGGCAGGCATACCTGTCATGTCTCGGTTCCGTCATGCCCGGAGGGACCGCAGGCATCCATTTCAAGGAGGACATTTCAGAAGCGGTAAAGAATCTTTTTACCAGGCTCGGGGAAATAGAGGAGAGATATGGAGAGCTTATGCGGGATGCCGGGCATATGGACACCTACGACGCCAGATACGAAGCGACGGAAAAGGCGGAAGCCTACCGTACAAGAAAAATTTCCGCGGCAGTCGGCACGTTCAGGAAAGAGGCGGTCCTGGAAACTTCCGCTGTTCCGGAAAAGACTGTTGCCATGGAGAAAACAGAGGCAACGGAGGCGCAACCGTCCTCCGGAAAAATGAGGTTCAAGGGCGGCCGCCGTGAACTGACCATAAGGAACGGAAGTGCGGTGCTCCGCACCAACGGGGAGAGTTTTGACGCGACGGATATCCTGAAAGGCATGAGCGCCCACGGGGTTGACATAGGCAGGGTATCCGGAAAGGCCATGAGCGAGATGTTGAAAGGCAACAAGACCGCTTTGCCCGGAGCATCGGGAAACTCGGTGTTCGCTATTGTCAAGGGACCGGCGGGCTACGGCCTGAAGGCCTTCCAGATCGCCAAACAGGTTCATTCGGCTGCCGCTCAGGAAATATGATCAAAGACTGAAGAAAAGAGAAGTATAAAGATGAGAAAAAATATATTGAAAAGATTGATTGACAATCTGTCCGGAGCAGATTTGCGGAGGGTGAGGAAAGATCCGATGGAGATAATGGGCATGGAACACCCGTCCGAGGCAGCCCAGCTGTATGTCGTCAGACAAAATCCGGAGATGATACAATTCATCGGCACGCCGTCTGAAAAGGTGCAGCTGGAGGTGGTCAGAAAGGACGCCTCCCTGATCATGCTTCTTGATGCGCCATCCGAGAAGGTACAGCTGGAAGCGGTCAGGAAGGACACAGGGGTGTTCCTGTATATCAACAAACCGACGGAGAAGGTAAAGTCCGAGGTGCTGAAGAGTGACAGCGGACAGATCATCTATATGGACAATCCGTCCGGAAACCTCCAGATGCAGGCTGTGGAGAGTGACTGCGGCTCCATCATATTCATTGAACATCCCACCGAGAAGGTTCAGATAAGGGCTGTCACGGCCGATCCGGAGCTTTTCATTTATATCGGATCCCCGACGGAAAAGGTCAGGTATGCGGCGGTCAGCGCATGTGCGGACAATATCATGTATATATCCAGACCGTTTGAAAAACTACAGATAAGTGCGGTGTCACAAGATTGTGAGACGGTCAGATATATAGAGGAACCCTGCGAGAAGGCGGTGATTGTCGCCCTGAAAGAAAATCCGGGATTGTTCATGTACATCCATAATTCCTCCCCATCCAGGGTGATCACAACCCTGGTTGAAAAGGATATGGAGAAAAAGAGAGAGGCGGGAAAACAGGAGAAAGGATGTCCGTGATGATGTGATGCGGCACTATGCGGAAGGGCTCGGCAAGGAGCTGGACGGAGCTCCTGAGTACCCGTTTCTTTTTTCAAAGGAAGGCATCCGGACATTTTAATGCTTTAATGTTTCGGTATTTTAATATTGGAATGTTTGGAATCTGCCATATTATTGGTAATTTTGCTGCAACAAACTTTGGTAAGGTCCAATATCCGATTTTAGCATCGTGCCGCTTATTGGAAAAACCGGATGGTTGGAAAATTATAATATGGGAAATTGGAGCGAACAACAGGAAGCAAATAAAGAACGGAAAGAAAAAGATAAAACCAGACGAGATAAACTCGCAGGATATTTTTTCAACCTTTCCCAACTGACTTTTGTTGCATTGGTATTAGGTGGTGTAACTCCACTATACACTAATATTGAAGTAGGAATAAATTGGTATATATTAGTAGCCGGAATTACACTGACCATAATTTTAGCCAATATTGGAAACTTAATTTTAAAATAACACAATATGGAAATGTTAGCAGCAATATTCACCGCAGGCATTATAGTAGCAGGAGCATTTTTGATTTGGCTCAAAACCAAATCTGGGAAGAAATGGCTCGCAAGCCTGTAAATAACCTGTACCCCTGCAAGGGGCACTGCTGCAGATGGGAAACCGATATCCGCAGCAGTACATGTTTCACCGGGAAGCGAACAGGGAGTTTACATCCTCCTCCGTCTCTTCCATTCCGAGCACCCTCTCGATATCTTTCAGTATTCCGGTATAATTGTCGGATATTTCTTTCTCCGTCCTGAACGCGACTACCGGCAGCGGTTCCTCCTCCAGTTCGAAGAGCCTGAACTTCTTCCTGAAATGCCCTTTGATATTGGAACGGTTTCCCATTCCGATAAATTCCTCCGGTTCCAATGAAGCGAAGTCCTTTGATTCATATATCTCTTCCTTTTGTGTGCTGATGGTCACGCTGGAATTACGGCCGCCACCGCTGCTGCCGGAACTGGTGGACTTCTTCTCCTTCTCGTATTTCCCGAAAAAGAGAGGGTAATATTTCAATGCCTCCACATCCTGTGTGCGGCCCAGAAAGATCCGCACGCTACATTTGTAAAGGGACGATCAGTACAGCAAGAAGCTATGAAAGAAACGGTAAGGAAAAAGACTAAGGATATGACAAAAAAACGTCAGAGATATGGAAGGACAGCTTTTCCTTTCCTATTTCCGTATTGTTTCATAAAGCAGCCCGCCTACGTCTATTCCAATATCAAACTTCTTAAACTTGTAGCGTGGTATGACTATTGGAACCACATCCCAACCTTTCTCCGGATTGTAATAATTTTGTATGCCGACTTCCATTTCCAACCGGTCTGTAAAATCATACCCGGCAGTAATGCCATATGTATTTCTATAAAAGCCATACTGGTAAGTCGGTGTATATGCTCCAAACGCTTTTAGTCTTAATCTTTCATTTGGGTGATAAATCATTGCGCCATAGATGCCAAAAGCCTGTCCGGTACTTTTGGGGAAGTAATATTTGGTGGCATTAACACCCAGTCGGGTTTCAAAATAATTGTTGAATTGATGATGAAACATTATTGAAGCCTCGTTTATCCGTCCTATTCCCGGCAGCGTGGCTTGTGAGCCACTGCCATAGAAATGAGAGAAAATATGTCCGCTTGTACTATAGTCCCCATAAAACATTGGAGTAGGATTAATGTAATATGGTGGTATATAGAAAGGTCTATCCGTTTTAAAATTTGTGTTGTCAATGGCTGTTTCTACGTCTTTCGCATTGGGATTGGGCAATAATAAATCTGTCTTATTGAACGGCATACGTGCTTTATCAGAGAGAATTCCTGAACTGTCATTTTTAAGTTTGATATGGTTCTCTCTGATGTTTTCTTGCCCGTTAGCTCCAAATGTAAACAGACAGAGCATCAATGTTATATATATGACTTTTACAAGTTGCATAAACTGATATGATACAGTTATTTATTCTTTAAAGTCACTTTTACTTTTTCTGTTTGGCTGTGCGGATTATAAGTAAGACTTGCACATCCTGATAAATATATAACAACACTGGCTAAAATAGCTATTATGATATATTTTTCTAGGTTTTTCATGTTACTAATTTTTATATTGCAAAAGTAGGCAAATCATTCTCAGTTTAAGGTTTATAGTTCTGTATTTCCCTTAATTTTCCTAAATTAAAAGTTCAGATTGTCAAATCTACAAAAGTTTGTATACATTTGTGTAGTTTAATATATTAATTATGAAAAGAATAATCGTTTTTTTTGCAGTGATTGTACAGATGGCGCTTCTTTCCTGTTGTGTTGAGAAACAAGGATATTATGACAGTGGGGAAGAAAGCATAATTGCACTAATATGTGATATAACCTGGACTGGTGGAAAAAAAGAGTATGAAGATGGAAGCTCTTGGGAATCTATTTGGAATTTCGATAAAGATGGAACATATACACGAACCAATGTAGAGATTGATAAGGATGGGAACAAAAAAGAAGGTGAGATTCGTGGAAGATGGTCTTTCGCCACTCCTAACTTTAGCACATTATACTTTGGCGGTAGTAACTATTGGGATATTAAAGAACTGGATAAGACAATCTTTTCATTCTACGATAGAACGGGAGAACTGAACGACCCAACTACGTCTAAAGAATATGTTGAATTTTACCCATACAATGATGGGAAAACTAATTATACAACGTATTCAATTATCAAAAAATGCAGTTAGACACTGAAAAATGCGAATTGAAAGAAAAAAAAGAAGCAGAAGGAATCTACCCCCTGCTTCTTTTTTTAAGACTTTTGTTCTTTATATATCAGAGAGAATGGATATATAGCAATCATTGATGCTATAATGCAGCCTAAATAGATGTTCTCTAGGAAGAAAGATACAAAAATTGAAAAGAGAGCCCCAATAAATGAGAATATAATAATTCTTTTCGTCTTCTTGCTGATCCTTATATTTTTAGCTTCTTTCAAAGAAGACATAATATATGCCCCCCATATTGACAGCAAAAAGTAGAAAGCTCTTTCTATACGTTCAATATCTTTATTGTAAATGCTTATACCTATAAGAACTATAGGCATAGCTAGAATTAGGATAAAAAGCAAGTTCTTTTTCATATGTAAAAAGTTTAATGGTTGTGCCGTAAAGAAACAGAAAAAAAAGGCACAAACCAAGTAAATTGAAAATTATTTGATTAAAAATGTTGTATATTGTAGATTTAATGCATAAATATTCTTTAAATCATTATTTGTACTTTTGGGTTTTCTCTTGATTGTTTTAATAATACACTATTCCAAATTTAATTATATAAATCCTTCAGAACTGAAAAATAGGCAACATTGGGCTAATCAAGGTTAGCAATCTTTAGCAAAGAAATTGCTGATTCATGCTCCTGGAAGAACTGGTGTCTAATATATTAGGAATATCCCTGCTATCAGAACTGGACGACTTGTTATGGGACAATACTTTCCGCAGCAACATATATACTTTGAACGCCACATCGTTTTCTTACATGAAACGGTAATTTTCCTCGGAGAGCCATAGTCGGAAGCAGTAGCCACAGTATGAGCAGGTCTGCCGTATCTGTCCGAAAAGAATTGCATAAAAGGCATCTTGGTTAGTCCCATCCGTAATGAAATAGTATCCCGCCTTGCTATTGGCTCCCTTCCACATTCATATCCACATTATAGAACCATTAGTAACCCTGGCTTGTCGTCTGCATCCATACCAGCTTGACAAAAAATAGCTGTTCTCATAATTCTGCTGTATATATGTCCTTTATATACTGTAAAACGGACATGAACATCTTTCCTACCTGTCAGAGAATAAAGAATTTACATCCACTTCTGCGTCTTCCATCCCAAGCACCCTCTCGATATCTTTCAGTATTCTGGTATAATTGTCAGATATTTCCTTCTCCGTCCTGAACGCGACTACCGGCAGCGGTTCCTCCTCCAGTTCGAACAGCCTGAACTTCTTCCTGAAATGTCCTTTGATATTGGAACGGTTTCCCATTCCGATAAATTCCCCCGGTTCCAGTGAGGCGAAGTCCTTCGATTCATAGATCTCTTCCTTCTGTGTGCTGATGGTCACGCTGGAATTACGGCCGCCACCGCTGCTGCCGGAACTGGTGGACTTCTTCTCCTTCTCGTATTTCCCGAAAAAGAGAGGGTAATATTTCAATGCCTCCACATCCTGTGTGCGGCCCAGGAAGATATTCCCGAAATTCGCCTCGATGGACGACCTGTCCAGTTTGCTGTACAGTTTTTCCAGCTTGGCTCCGGACTGGGTGAGCAGCAGGAACGCCGCCCCGTACTCGCGCAGGACGGAAGGCAGCTTCTCGAAGTCACGCACCTTGAAGGTGGTCATCTCGTCCAGGATAAATACAAAGGGGACCCTGTTCTCCATGGAAAACGAGCGCGAGGCGATACTCATTACCATGGCGATGACGGGGGATATCACCGACTCCGTCGCATAGTTGTTGCTGATTGCAAAAAGTTTCGGATGTTCAGGATCAATCAGATTGAAGTCGAAGTCATTCCCTGTCAGCACATAGCATATGTTCTCATTGGTGGCCAGCTTCGCCACATAGTTGCTGAGAGTGGACACATAGGAGGCCTGTGTTTTCTCACTGCCTTCCGCCTTGAGGTACGCCCCCGCCATCATGGCGCTGATATCGTTCAGCTTCAGGAATTCCTGAAGCTGTCCCGTATCGGCCTTCATCACGAAGTTGACGATATGCGGCAGCGTGCAACATTCCGGGAACTCGTCCCAAAGCCTGTACGCCACGCCGTTCAGGATGCCAAGCGCGCCCGTATACCATTCGTCCTGTTTGGATGTGGGCGGCATCAACGCGCCCAGTACGTCCTCCATCAGCTGCATGAGCATCGTCCTGTCCTTTATATTCCTCCTGTCCAGCGGATTGAAGCGGTAAGTCCGGTTCATGTCCGTGAAGTTTACATAATAGAACTCATGGGGGTATCCGTGTTTCCTGATCAGGTTGTATGCAGTCCGGGTATAGTCAAAATCCTTGAAGTCATAGATGAAACCGGCGAATCCGGACCTGATGTACTGTTCCATCAGCGGTTTGCCTATGGATTTGGTCTTGCCGGAACCGGCTCCTCCATAGACAAGGAAATTGGAGAACCAGTAATAATATCTGATAATTGTCCCGTCCGTGGCGTGAAGGGAGAGCAGGGCTTTTCCGTCCTTTCCGCTTTCTGCTCCTCCTTTGAAAGAAAGACGGAGAAGTACGGAAACGACACCCGGAAGCAGGAACCACCACCCGTCCGGGATGGTGGCATGTGCGACAGCTGTTTCTGCAAGTACCAGCAGCAGGAACAGGACATGTGACATCCGGGATTTTCCCGGAAACAGACAGCTGGCGATGCCGCCGCCAAAAAGCAGGGCTGCCAGTTTCATAACAAACATATGATCCATATTCATAAATTGATTTAGATTTTTCCGGTAAGCGCATCCTTTACCAGTCTTTTAGCTTCCGCTATGAGAGCCTGTTTCGGATTCACCATGAAACGGAACATCCGGTAAGACACATCCAGCATCTTCCTCTCGTTTCTGAATTCTTTCTGCAGGATGGCGGATTTGGCCATGCTCATCGCCTCGTTCTTTCCCGGAACATAATGGTAGGTGTGTTCCCTGCCGTCCTCGTAATACCTGTGCGTGGCCTTGTAACCATACATGCTGATGAACCGGTCCGCACACCGGGCTTTCCATTCCATACGGTCGAAGCCGATAATTCCCTTTTTACCATTCAAGATATTAACAGATCCCCGGCTGTTGGCAAGAGGACATAATGTTACCGTCTGTGTCACATCATTCCGTGAAACGATGATATGAACATGGAGTTGCAGCCCGGGTTTCCTGTCCCCGGCTTTTGCCCGTCCCTCCTTCACTTCCTCATCACTGTTCCTGTAATGGCGTTCCGTTTCCACCCTCCCAAAATAAACAAGATCCTTTCCTGATCTTATCTTCTCCCTGCGAAAATTCTCTGCATACAGGTCCATACAGTTCCGGGAGTAATTCTTCAACTCATGAATGACTTTTTCCTGTTCCTCCACGGTGAGCCGCTCAAATTCCGCCACCTGCTTTCCTGTAACCCGCCGGATCAGGTGGGCCGCTTCATCCTGTGAGGGATTGATGGACAGCATATAGAATTTATCATCCCTCTTCTTCAATCTTTTATGGTTGTTGTCAATCTTTTGCATGACCGTCACCGGTGCGACATAATCCTCCTCATGGGAGAAGAACGTGTCATAATAAGGTTTGTCTTCAAGACTTTCCTTCAACAGGTATTCCACCAGTGCCCGGCACCTGTCCTTGTTGTCGCATACACAGGGTGTGTTGACCGGTTTATGTACTTTTACAAACATTCCACCTGGATTTAGTTCTGATAATAATCATAAGGTTCCTTTTGAAATTTCTTGAATACAGATTCATGTATGATACTGCATTTTTTTCAACTCACCGCCTGTCGTCCTCTGTTCCTTCATGGTGACAGCCCGAACTTCATAATCCCCTTTCAGATAATTCGCCGGACTATATGGACACTTCATTCTGTAAAGGATTGCTGGAAATATGGTAGAATATGCCATTCTTTTTTTTGATTGTTGCCAGCCTTCCGCATAAACCGCATTGGCGCCATATAATATTTTCTTGTGAAAAAAAAGTATCATACTTTCTCTGTTCAAACTGTATTTCCACTTCGGATGAGCCGGTATAGGACGGGCCATTACCTGTTTTACGAACATATTTCCTTTACCTTATATAACAACATTTCCAGATAAACCGGTGCGACAAAATAATCTGTTCCTTTTTCCGCCTTCTTGAAGTTCTTCTGGTCGAAAGCGTTTTCCAGCAGCCTGACAACCTGTCCGAGTTTCCGTCTGTCCTCCACGTCAGGAGCACCTGCTTGCTTCAACCGCTCCACTTCCGCTTTCAGTTGGGTGACCTGTTTGTCGGCCCGGTCCAGCAATTCATCACTGTGCGCTTCCGGCGCCGGAAGCAGCTTGTCGATCTTGTCTTTCTCTATGGCACGGATGATTTTGATGATCCGTTCGATTCCCTGAAGTTCCAGTGTCTTGAACTTCCCGTTGATTGACGTTCGGGGATCCACCCCGTTCCGCTCAAAGTAGGACAGCATTGTCTCAATGAACTCACTGGCCGACACGCTTCCTTTCATTTCGTCCAGATGCTGTTTCACATCTATGGATACACGAATGGTTTTTGTAATTTTTGTTTGCATAATCTTGAATCTTTCCGCAAATGTAAGGGCGGACCGGCACAACCTTTTTGTGCTGCCTCCATCTTTTTTTCTGTAGATTTTTGTCTACATCGCAAATTGTTAACAATCAACTATATATAAAAAACATGTCGATTTTATGTAGACAACACAATTACTTGATAATCAACAGGAAAAAGACTTAAATCTACAGAAAAAGTAGACAATTTGTCTACAAAAAATCTCACAACCTATTGACAATCACGGCTCTGCGTGATTTAGCGAACGTCAAAACGTGCGCGCCGCTTGCTCTTCCTTATTATTTTTTCAAAGAAAAAATGGAATTTCTCGGGCAGAGCCCTTCCCTAGAGAGAAGGAAAGCCATGCGGTACGGAGATGGATACGGAAGATATGTGACAGACTGAGGGAGGCGTATTCCGTCCTTGGGGGCTTGCAGAGAGACCGGCGATATTGCCGGTGCGAACTTCCAGGAGTATGTGCCGTTTCCGATCTCGCAAGATGCGGGAGAACGGACGGCAGACCTGATTTGTAATCCCGGAAAAAAGAAAGTGTCCTCAGAGCGGATCGGAGAAGTGGCGGCGGGCCGGCGGACAAACCGGAAGACAATACGGGCAGATATTATCAAACAAACCGATTCTGAAAATCAGGAAAAGTACAATAACTGTTTCTGCATAATCTTCCCGGAAAAAAGAAAATGAACAATACCTGACAATACTTATGGGTTGCCAATGGAAGTGTGCATGAATCTTCCTGTTCATGAACGAATAAAAATATAGGTAATCTGAAAATGATGGTGGAGAACCGGACATGCTGGTGGCGTCAAGAAGGAACAAAAGGAATCGGGCAGGATTATTTTGAATGGTCCTCTTTTTCCGCGAATCCGATAGGTATACATTCCAAATTGACGTGTCATTTTTTTTTAAGAAAATAGCCATTCAAAATATCCATCCAATACTTAATGCCAATATTTTAAAGTGTTTTAATTTTAAAACATTAAAGCATTTAAATATTAAAATGTTAAAACTTCGGTCATGAACACTTTACATGAAGTCATGTATCTGTTGTTTTATGATATTTGTTTATATGTAGAATCCGTATCATTGTTAAAAATATCATACACGTAATTCTGTAATCCACCCTTTACATTATGTGAGAATCAATGGATATTCTTTTTTCAAAGGGATGCCGACGGTTCGATTTGAAAACATATTAATATCAGAATATTTTAAAATTAAAATATCAAACAATTTTAATTTTAAAATATTACAACATTAAAATATTGACACGGACGGGTATGGAGT
>ERZ791875.1334-NODE-1334-length-16997-cov-14.374690_pt1 | contig 16997 bp, 17 predicted proteins | sample MGYA00510278_ERZ791875 | MGnify/ENA primary metagenome ERZ791875 (study PRJEB30046, sample SAMN00792078) | human gut metagenome | study: EMG produced TPA metagenomics assembly of the A metagenome-wide association study of gut microbiota in type 2...
GACATTTTTTTTATGCGTCTTTCTGTCGCATCGGTCGTTTTCGTTTCGGGTGCTTAAAAAGGTAGGGATTAGGGAATGCAAGGTTTTTCGAAAAAAATACTACCCGCAGGGCTGGAGATTTTTCCCGAAAACAGGAGGCTTGACCTTGCTTTCCCGTCAAATCCCGGAGTTACCTTTGCGCCCAGAACGGAAATGACTGCCTGATGCGGCCCACTGAAAGGCGCGAAAATGGAGGTAAACGGACGTAGAGGCAGATTAGACAGAAAACTTCAAAAGAGAAATCCGTGGAAAAAGGAAGTCCCCAACAAAAAAAGGACATAGCCGGTAGCGTGAAACCGGGCAAACCACCTGCAAGGAAGTATGGTTTTATCTGTCTGGCCGGACGTGTCGGGGCGGGCAGATAAAATCATTCTTCCCGGTTTGCCTGCTGTGGGTGACGGCTTGTTACATTTATGGACAAGCGGTCATACACGGCTTTCCGCTTCCGGCTCAAAGGAACAGCGAAAAAGAAAAATCATCTGAAAAACCGTAAAAGCACCTCTTTGGCATAAGCACAAAAGAAATGGGCTTTGCCTCATCAGTCTAAACTGTTGCTTAGGCGTGAGGCAAAGCCCTTTTCTCAGCTTATGCGATAGTCGGCACACGTTCGTTCAAAATTCTTTTGGGCGATGGTGTACTGACGAATAAAGCCGCTTTTACGGAAAAAAACGATGAATGAATTTTTGTGTATCTCAGACACTGGCATAATGTCACAACATGCTGACATAACGTCATGATATTCTTAGTCGTAAAGAAATAGCACTATAAAATTGATTGGAACTGATTTTGGCATGAATATTGTATAATTAATTCTGTGTTAATTTAAGAAAAAATGAATAAGTACGAAAAAGAAGCAAGAGTTTATCCAGCCATCGTGGGTATGATAATCCCCATTATCTTGACTACATTGTATGTCACATCGTTTATTCCAGATACCTTGGACGTATGGAAATCAATAATTGCCAAAATTGGATTGTTTATTCCGGTAGCTCTAATTTATGGTGCATTAGCCTATTGGGTTCGTCAACTGTTTATTGATGCCTCAAAACAATTGTTTCAATTCCGTCTATTTAAGGAAGATGAAACAGAAATGCCTACAACAAAACTTCTTCTTTGGAGTAGCGCTGAGCGAAAATCTGAAGCGGATATAAAACAGATTGCGGCAAAGGTGGAGGCTGATTTTGGCATTCGGCTGTTGTCAAAAGATGAAGAAATTGCTAATCCATCCGAGGCTAAACGTGCTATTGTTGATGCAGTTGGAAAGATAAGGGAGGTAACTCGCAAAAACGAAAATCTTCAACAATATAATCGAAAGTATGGTTTCTGTCGTAACTATCTTGGAGCATGTGTGTATGCTATAGGTGCAATCATTTTTGCTCTTGTTGTAAATTTCATTCTAGAGATGCCATATACAAAAATATTGATGGTGGCTTTAGTTGTTCAGGTATTGTTTGGTATTATCAATTATGTATCTTACAAGTCCAAAGCCTACGATTACGCAAGAGCAATGTACAATGCATATATAACAGGAGCAGAGTATGAAAGAGAATAAAATGAAATATGAATATGAAGCCCTAAAAGTGGGAGATGCTGATGCAATACTTATCAGGCACTATATAGGTAATGAACAGTTCATCATATTGATTGATGCTGGCAATGCAGGTGATACTTCTATTATAAAAAAGCATCTTAATGATTATTATGGAAGTTATTACATAGACTTAGCTATATGTACGCATCCAGATAGTGACCATAAAGATGGCTTTTTCGATTTACTTCAAGATGATGAAATTACTATAAAAACATTCTGGCTAACCGATCCTGCCCAATATCTTGATGTCAATGACATACAACGTTACAAAAACAAAGAGAATGCAACAAAAGCAGTCCGTAAGATTTGGCAAAAATCTACAAACCCCAATCTCAACCTTATTGATTTGGCATTGGATAAATGCACAGAGGTAATAAGCGTAACCGATGGTGTCCAACACCCAATCCTTCCAATAAGCATTGTTGGTCCTTCGGATAAATATTATGGCGAGGTAGTAAAGGCAATGGTCGCAGACTATGGTATTAAGACATATGAAGATAGTTCAAAAGAAGCATACGATGATACGTTCAAGATTGACGAGAAGGATATAAAGAGTGTAATCGACAATGATGAAGATTCATCCCCTTACAATGCTTCTAGCCTAATTATCTTGTACGAACCAGAGGATGGCAAAAGACTACTTTTTGCAGGAGATGCAAATACTACCTCTCTTCAGATGATGCTGAACAAATACAAATGGTTGAGAAATGTGGATTTTCTTAAAGTTCCACACCATGGAAGCCGTAGAAATTTGAATACATCAATTATAGAGGCTCTTTCTCCCCAAAAGTGCTATATATCTGCTGCTGGCAATAAGAAACATCCAAGTGGACGTTTAGTGTATTGGCTTGCAAAATATGGAAACGTTTACTCTACCCATACTTGTAATTCCTATATACATTGTCAGTCGGCAGCTATGCCAAATAGAAATGGTACTGTAAAATTATATCCATTAAAGAAAAAAGAATAGAAAAAAATGGATACTTCCATCTGGCTGAACAAGTTCTGTTAGATGGAAAATATTCATTTTTCAAGTTTGCCAGCTGTGTGTGGTCGCTTGTTTCATTCATGGGATAGGTAGCCACACAGCTTCCTTTTTTCGCTTTCGGATTAAACTACTCGCTTTTACGGAAAAACTATGAATGAGGGAATAAAAAACAGGGAAATCATATCCAAATCTCGGATAAAATAGCTACTTTTGCATACGAAGAGTTCTTTGAAGGTTACGCAACGCGCAGAGGAATAATGCAGTAGATAAATTAAGACATAAGACTTACAAGAATAAGAAATATGTAAAGCGTGTAGATGAAGCTGTTAATTGTTTGTTGGATGTAACTAGATTCGATGATATACTGTTCGATTATAACTGCATCTATGGTTTTTATCGTAACCTGATTGCGACAATATTTATGGATGGTATTGTCTTGTTTGCTCTTGCTGCTATCAACAACTGGGGCTTGTCACTACCACTTGGACGTTTCTTCTTGTGGGGAGGAATTACCTGTGTTATAGTCTCGTTTATTACCACATGGTTTGCATATACAAATGGTAGAAGATATGCAAAGAGATTATATAACGTCTTCTTGAATTTAGATGATGATAAGAATAACTACTAAAAAATAAGCTATGGAACATATTATTAAATATTATCCCGTGGGCAATGCAGATTGCACGCTGATTAAGTTAGATAACGGCAAGACCATTATAGTGGATTGCCAAATACTTGAAGACCTGACTGATGGTCATGGTAAACAAGTAATGTTTGATGTAAAGGCTGACTTGCTGCAAGAGTTGCATAAAGATGTCGCAGGTCGTCCGTATGTTGACCTATTCATCAGCACTCACCCTCACGATGATCATTGCAAAGGATTTGTAGAAAACTTCTATCATGGAGATGTGGCTGATTATGACAAGGATAAAAACAAAGACGAGATTATTATAGAAGAGCTGTGGATTACTCCTCGTGGCTTAAACAATAATTTGTCTGCACCTGCTGAAGATATACGCAAAGAAGCGAAACGTCGTAGAAAGCTATACGATGATGATGCGAACTTCAATGGTTCTAAAGGTAACTATTTGAGGATTATCGGATACGATAAAGACAAAGAGTTCGACAGCAGATATTGTTACGTTCCTGGCAAACTCGTTACAACTGTTCATGGTGCAAGTCTGTCTTGGTTAGACATTTTCATCCATGCTCCGTTTAAAGAAGATGTTGAGACAAGTAAGAAGTATGACGACAAGAATGCAACATCAGTCGTTGTGCAGTTTGGTTTTAAAATAGATGGATATACTGGTTACAAGAGCCGTGTGCTTATGGGAGGTGATGCTGAATACGAAATTTGGCAACACATTCTTGACAATAACACAGATGAAGAAAAGTTGAAGTGGAATATATTCCTTGCTCCTCACCATTGCTCTTGGTCGTTTTTCAATGAATCAGACAATAAGAAAGAAATAAAACCGTCTGCAGAGGCTATATTGAAAAAGCAGATTGGTAATTCTGCACATATTATAGCTTCTTCAAATGAAATAAAGAACAATGATAACAATCCTCCTTGCTACGAAGCTAAACAGCAGTATATAAAGAAACTGAATTCTGGTTCTTCGCATTTCCTTAATACCGCTACACATAGCAAAGTAGGGAATATACCACAGCCCATTGTCTTTAAGATTAACGAAAACGGAAAGACACTTAGAGAGATTTCTACAGTGGCGGGAGCATCATCTATTTCTAATCCTGCACCACGAGCTGGCAGATGAAAGATTATAACCATAAAATAACAAATGGCTCTCCAATTAGAGGTGAATACCTAAAACTTTCGAGAGCCAAGGCAATCTATAAGGCCGCCATGGTACATCCTTACACAAAGGATGTACTGTGTTATGTCAATGGCAAGGGGGATGCCATTGTCAAAATGCGCATGACGCATCTTGAAATTCCAGACGAACCTATTTATGAAATATGGGACGAAGAGGAAATAGCAATTATTTGCCATTCAAAAGATATCAATATACCAGAAGTATATGCACTAAGAAAAGATTTTCCAACGGAGCTACCTCATTCAAATGCAAAGCCGTTTACACGGCCTGTATCATTATGTGTGTCGGATGTCGCATTTGCAGATATTCGACCACAGTTTAATGCACACGATTTCTTGAATTCCATAAGACGATGGTTTAGCTTGAATAGCATAAACAAATTGCATGAGTCAAACCGTCCACTGGAGGTCTTCTTCGGGTTTCAAGAAGTCTGTTGTATTTTGAATGAACGCTTAGGTGGTAATCCATATATTAAGTACTCCCCAAAGACGAAGTATTCTTCTACCTTGGAATTTGTTGAGAAAAGTAAAGCTACCCACTATTTAATTGGTATTCCTACAGAAAAAATCCATGCAAACAATTTTGTACGAATACCTCAAACGATGGGAGATTTGAAAGACGTCCAGTCAACTGACGAATTCTCTTTGACAGACAGTCTTTTGGCTGTTTTGACAAAAAGTGTAGCAGGGAAGGCTACACTTCCGTTAGTTATATCGATTTATATCACTCAGACAAGCAAAGATGACAAAAAGACTTCACAGGAATTGTTCCTCATCAAAACAAACTGTCTTCCTAAGGATATAGTACATAAAAAGAAGGTTCTTACTAAGGATGCGTTTGAAAAATGGTTTTATGAATTGTCTGTAGAAGTTGTACTATTAGAATTTATGACTTCACGTAGTGGAAACGCCATCAATAATGGAATCAAAGAATGGTTCAAGAAAGTGGGAGTTATCGGAACTGGCACACTTGGCTCTGCTGTAATCGATCATTTTGTGAGACAAGGATGCTCTGAAGAAATCTGTCTAGTTGATTGTGATATATTGTTGCCACATAATCTTAGCCGTCATACACTTACCACAGACAAAGTGATGACCTCAAAGGTTCGTGCCATCAATGATAGCTATCATGGCATCTTGTTTCAGAAAATAAATGCCATAGAAGGAAACTTTCTGACGTTAAGCCGAAATGATAGAGAGCGTCTATTTAAGGACACTGAGTTGATAATGGATTTTAGCACTTCCATAGCAGTTGAAAGGAAACTTGCAGACGAAGAACATACATTCCGTAGATGTACCTCATTCTTGAACCCCAAGGGTGATGATGTCGTGTTGCTAATAGAAGATAAGGACAGAAATTCTCGTCTTGACTTGTTGGAGATGGATTATTATCGTAATCTGATAGTGGATGAAAGGTTTGCTCTTCATTTGGAACAATCAGGAACCGTGCGTACGAATACTTTCAGTTGCAGATCAGAATCGATGATACTTAATTATGAAAATGTACGTGTATTGTCGGCCATCATTTCTAAACAAATCAGGAAATATTATACGTTGGGGCAAGCTTGTTTGAGTATTTGGCACTTTGATGCCGAAAAAGGAACAGTGTCAAGTTTGCCGATGACAATCACAAATTGGCACCACGAAGTATTGGGAGATATTCAAGTTTATATCTCCGATGCTGTAGAAAAAGAAATTCAAACAATGACATTCACATCACCAAATAAGGAAACTGGCGGTTGTTTGTTTGGTAGCTATGACCGCGATCATAATAGCATTTATGTATATTATATGGTTCCAGCTCCAGAGGACAGTATTCATAGCCCTGTATCTTTTGTTCGTGGATTTAAAGGATTGACTGCGGAATATGAGAGAATAACGAAATTGACATATCATCAAGTGCGATATTTGGGTGAGTGGCATTCGCATCCCAATATGCCTAACACTCCAAGTGAAACAGACAAAAAGCAGTTTAAAGAATTGTGGGAAGAACAGCAATCTCAGGATCTACCTTTTGTTCAGATGATATATGGTAATAATGGATTGTTTGTTGCTGCGGTAATGTAAGTTTCGAGTCAAAGGTTATATAAAAAAGGATAGTCTAATTCATCTGAGGACTGTCCTTTTTCATTTATTTAGGGATATTCAGTAAATATCCAAACAATTGTTCTACAGAATGATATAAAATTTGTAACTTTACAAAGAACCCCCGACAGACCTTCACAGGCTTGGTTCGGGGGTAATTCTTTAAAAAAACGTTGTGAAGTTACAAAAAATATCCCAAATAGAACCTACTCTGCCGTTGACAGAGTTTGATTTTCTAAAAAAATGTCCTTTCCTGAAATAGGTTGACTCGGTTTGCAAACCGAGTCAACCTATTTCAGGAAAGGACAAATACTTCAAAAAAACAATGAGTTATATATCGAAATTTGGTCATATTGTTATTTTTCACTATTTTTGCATTGTTCCAATTTAGCCTATCAAAGCTAAGCAGAACAGCGAACTCTTCACGTTGGATTAGACGTTGGACTTTGAAAACTTGATTAAATAAGATATTGGTACAAAAGGGATTACGACTTGAGTTCGAGTCCCGTACGCACCGCTTTCGAAAGAAGCAAAACAAAGTAAAGCTCTGTAATTCAATAATTACAGGGCTTTTTCTTTTTCTTCGCTTCGACAAAGAATAGAGATTTAAAGTAGTTCTCACGTGGCTTATTCGTGATAGATGCACTTATTTAAGCTCCGTACTGATTTCTCGTAATTGAACAGAGACTACAACTGCATATGCAAAATAGGATAACCCCTACCTTCTCCGTCTAAATTAGACCTTTTGTATATACTAAAGCCTATATATTTATAAAAACCGACAGCTTGAATATTCTGTTCATTCACATCGACTTTAGTTACTTGCAAATTATCTATGGCATAAGTAATTAATTTCTTTCCTATTCCTGTGCCTCGATGATTATCGTCAATAAATAACATTTCAAGATTCCCTTCTGCAATTCCCATAAATCCGATTAAGATTCCCTCTTGTTCAAATCCGAATAAAGTGACATGCTGAAAATATACAGGAAGCTGTTCCTTATAGTATAAAAAATCTTCCTCTTTAAGAAAATCATGTGTACTCAAGACTGCACTTTCCCAAATTTCCATCAAACGTGGATAATCCGTAACTTTAATTTTTCTAATCATACTTGTAATTGCAATTTAAAGCCGCAAAGTTCGTTACTTATACATTCAAAACACTGAACCCAAGTTAAAAAATACGTTTACGGATTCTGCTTAGTGCTTGCGGTGTGATACCTAAATAAGAAGCTATATCTTTTAGTGGTATATAGTTTAATGTAATGCCATATTCTTCAATCATCTGTAGATAATACTGTTCAGGGGAATACTTAATCAAGTCGATATTTCTTTTCAATAGTTTATTCAATAATATAGCATTCAAATCTTCAAATACAGTTTTTACCTTAGGGATAGCAGTATATAGTTCATTTACTCGTATCTTGTCTATTCGGTAAATAACGCTATCTACGATTGTTTGCACATTAAACGTAGACCTTGTTCGTAATGTAAAAGATATGTTTGACATTGAAAACGTACCCTCTTTACAAAACCAGAAAATCTGTTCTTCTCCTTTATGATTTAAAAGCCAACAACGTAATATTCCATCAAAAACGAAATAACTATATCTTTCTGTTTCTCCTTCCTTAATCAAAAATGTACCTTTACTAATTAATATTCGTTCAAAATATTGGTCGAATAACTTAGATTCCTCTAAATTAAAGGTATTGGTGCTAAAATTAAATTCTTTAAGTAGTTTTTCTAAAAGCATAAACTAAATATAATTCGTTATCATACTTACTCATTTGATATATCCACTATTACTTCCGCTCCCTTTCTTTAACATCTCATATTCAGTGAAATATATTTTCAACGACAAAGATATGAATTAATATTCACTGAATATATTTTTCATGAGTTTTGATAGTTGTTTTATCTTGTTGATTATTTAGAGAAAAAGCGTCTATGTGTTACCCAATTTTCGATTCCGCACTTTTAGCTATCTCTCTTAGGACTCTTTTCTTTATCAGAATGAGCCATACACAAAGTATGACTATATTCACCTTAACTTCCACGAATTATGGTCTTTATTTTTATGCTGACCGCCAACAAATAAATCAATTAAATATAGCATCTTTGCATACATAAAAATAGAATGACATATGAAAGAAGTAATTTTTGTATTATTAAATGAGTTCGCCGACTGGGAAGGCGCATTTATAGCTGCCTGCCTGAATCAGGGTGTTATGCCCGGAAGTCCTGTTCCTTATAAAGTGAAAACCTTGTCTATAACCAAAGAGCCTGTCTCTTCAATAGGGGGATTCAGAGTATTGCCTGATTATGATTTGAAAGATATGCCGGAAGATTATGCAGGTCTGATATTAATTGGCGGCATGAGCTGGTTTTCACCAGAAGCTGAATTAATAGTCCCGCTGATAGAAAAAGCTATCAAAGATAAGAAAGTGGTTGGCGGAATATGCAATGCTTCCGTTTTCCTTGCTATGCATGGATTTCTCAATAACGTAAAGCATACGAGTAATACAATCGATTATCTGAAACAACATGTCGGAGAGAGATATACAGGTGATTCGAACTACGTTGATCAGCAAGCTGTAAGAGATGGAAAGATCATAACCGCTAACGGAACCGGACAACTGGAATTTTGCAGGGAAATACTATATGCATTAGAAGCTGATACAGCCGAAACAATAGAAAAAAGTTATCTGTTTTATAAAAACGGATTCTGTCCGGAGTAATAAAAGCAAGGTTAAGTTTAACAATTACCGGATAACTAACATTAGATATAAAAATAGCCTCATACCCAAATAGACAAAACATACGGAGAACATTGGGATAATAAAGTTCCATTTTTCGCTACGTTCCAATATTCCGAATCGTCAGAAGAGATTAATCTTTCCTGACGATTCTTTTCTAAACATCTTCCGCCTACATATTCTCTCTATTATAAATTAATCAGAAAGTTAACCATTTCAGGGTCATAATGGGAGAAGAACAGACTTTCTCTTTTATCGAGTCCGGCAATCTCTTCCATATCCTTTGCAGACAAGGTGAAGTCAAATACATCGAAGTTTTCTATCATGCGTTCCTTGCGAGTCGATTTCGGGATAACGATGATATCACGCTGAATAAGAAAGCGCAGAGCTACCTGTGCAACCGATTTTCCATACCGTTCTCCGATTGCTTTCAATACTTCATTAGAGAAGAAATTATTGCGTCCTTCCGCAAATGGTCCCCATGACATGACCTTCGTACCGTATTTCTTCATAATCTCCTGCGGTTTCACTTGCTGGTTGAAGACGTGTGTTTCAACTTGATTCACCGCCGGTTTAATCTCACAAAATTCCGCCAGGTCGATAAAACGATCCGGATAGAAATTGCTGACGCCAATGGCACGAGCTTTTCCGTCCTTGTAAGCCTCTTCCATGGCACGGTATGTACCATAGTAATCATTGAAAGGCTGATGAATAAGCAGCAAATCAACATAATCACTTTGGAGCTTACGCAAAGATTCGTCAATAGAAACTTTTGCTTTTTCGTATCCACCGTTCGAAATCCATACTTTCGTGGTGATAAACAGTTCTTCACGTGGTACCCCGCATTTCCTGACTGCATTACCCACTCCTTCTTCATTATAATATGCCTGTGCTGTATCAATAGAACGATAACCGACACTAATAGCATCCAGCACACAGCGCTCACACTCTTCAGGAGTCACCTGATATACACCATAGCCTAAAATCGGCATTTCAACACCGTTGTTCAATCTTATTGTTTCCATAAATGTACTTTTAATTATTATATTCAATACCTATATACCTATCAATAACAAGATCGATAGTCGAATTGATCTTATTGCAGTACAAAATTAAGGAAGAAACATACATCTGACAGTAGATAAATTACGGGTTGTTCAACCATTATTACTGATTCTATTCAACAGTGAAACTTTCCGACTTAAAGTTACTGTAAAACCTTCCGGAAATCGCTGTAAATTTTAAAACACAATAATCGGGGTCTGTCACTCCTTCGGGATAATACATCGTATCCCCTTCCTGCCATATCATCTCCTTACTGGCAGGATCGGTCAGCACTTCCATAGTACCGCGCAGCATCACCCCTCTAAAGAACCGCGTATCACAAAAATAAATACAGGCATGATTGTTCTCACGATATTGGACCACACGCATTGACGAAGTATTTGTAGTCAGATAAATCGTCTTTATCCCTTCCCTCTTTCGGGGTTGTAACATAGCTTTCATATTAGGAAATCCTTCACTGTCTATGGAACCGATAAAGGCCGTTTTCAGCTTATCAATCATGTTCCCTACTGTTTTTTCCGCATCTCTCATCGTCCAATAATTTTAATTGGTTATTATCTGATGCGAAAGTAGGGATATAGAAGACAATCAGTGCAACAGAAAGAAAGGGAGAAATATCACTTTTTACGGTTTATGCGTTCTTCGATAAAGTAATGGCGTTGTTCCAGTATATTGCCGGAAGCTACGGATAAAATAAGAGACGGTTGAGAAATGAAGTTCAAACGCAATATCCGATATAGGGAAATCTGTATAAGTAAGCAGTCTCTTCGCCTCATCCATTACTTTATTCCGGATATATTGCTTCGCACTAATCCCTTTTGTAGAGGTTACAATCTCATTCAGATAATTCGGGGTAATACAAAGTTTATCCGCGTAATATTGAACAGAATGCTGCTCTTTCAGATGGCTCTCAACCAACTTCATAAATTTGTCAATATGGATATTACCAACCTCTTTGGATGTAGTTTCTTCTTCCATATTCACTTTCTTATATTCCCGGTCCAACAACATCAAGACTTCATAAAGTAATGCCCTTAATACATACACATCATTCTGTCTGTACGAATCAATCTCCGTTTTAATATTGTGCAATATCTGAAGGATACGCATATAAAGTTCATCCGGCAACTGTAATTTGGATGATGTCTTTCCCGACTGGAAGAATGAAAGATGCTGCACAAAGAGAGAATCCTTAAAAAGGGAAGATAAAAACTCATCTTCAAAGATCAAAGCATAACCATTGACTATGTGGCGGGTATCCCAATTCCGAATTTCTCCCGGTTTAGAGAAAAACACATCACGGGAAGTCGCCTCGTTAGTCTGATTATCTATCGAAAACCTGCCCTCCCCTTCTGTGACAAACGTGATATCATAGTAAGTCAACGTGTGGACTGAACTCTGAGCGAGGAACTTCTTTACATATTTCAGTTCGACAACATCTATCAAAAGTTCACTTCCATACTTATTCTTGTAGAAAGTATATCGGGGAATCAAGTTTTTCATTTCAATTACAAAAATAATATTCCTTATCAAATAATCCAAAGACTTTCCGGGTTTGAGAAGCACCGGGGTAACAATAGACTATTTAATAAGGAATATCTTCAAATATAGAGAACGGGACGTTTCTTATTTACAGCTTCCGGCCAGATATCCCAGACTTGTCACATCGGCCCCTAAATAATAAGTAATGTACTTCAAAGGGACTCTGTACAGAATATCGGGAATTTCTGATAATAAAGAAAGGTATCTTTCCCTGATCGTCAGTTTACGTGCATTCACACTCATTTCCTCTTTAAGGTAAAACTGATATTCCATCATCTGACGAATCAGATTGGAAAACGTGATGGACGTTGCACACAATTCCTCGATCTCATCTTCGCTGATGTAATAGGCCACACACCTTGTCAGTGTTTTGACAGAATGCTTACTTGTATTATAGCACAATATAGCATCACCTTCGGACAGGAATCTGACGGTTTTTTCTTCTCCCTGCCGGGTAGTAAATGTATGCAGGATACCGGAAACGATAATGTACAAGCTCTGCTCGGGCATTGTAGCAGAAGCAATCGTTTCTCCTTTATCCAGATACACTCTTTCCATGCGAGCCAACAGCTCTTTCACGTCCTTTTCTTCAACCTGATACTCAAAACAGAGTTTCTTCAAATAAGCTTCCATACAAATTGATTTTAGTTAATATATCCACTTAAAAACACCTAATTCGACATAGCAGGCATCATGGTGCCTTTCAGATAAACTTTCTTCCGGGTATATCTTAGATACCAGATACAGATCAACAATGAAACCACTGTTGAAACAGGCGGTGCAAAGCCCATGATAAACAGGGAAGAACTGTCTATCTGACTAAACCAGTACGACAACGGAATCCTGAACAGGAAAGTCGCTATCAGACTGTGAATCATCGGGAACAATGAATTTCCCTGTCCGCTGAAGTAAGAGTTTATGCAGAACACAAAACTTACAACGATACAGTCGATACTATATCCCCGCAGATACTCCGCCGCCATTGATACCACCGCCGCATCCTTGGTAAAGAATGCGGTAAGCGTTTCCGGCAGGAATTGTAAATACACACAAACCGATACACCGAAAACAAGTGCAATTCCTATCCCCGAAGCCAGACAGCGGTTCATCCGCTGTATAAGTCCGGCTCCGTAGTTCTGTGCCGTCATCGTCGCTACTGCCGATGAGATTGCCATCGGAGGCAGCATGGCAAACACTATAATCTTCTCTACGACACCCAAAGAAGCCGATGCGATCACTCCCATCTGATTGACTATAACGGTGATGATCAGAAACGAGATATTGATCAGCGCATCCTGCAACGCAATAGGCGCTCCCAATGTCATGACTTTCTTGGCCAGGTTCCGGTTCAGCCGGATATCTTTCCGGGTAAACTCAAAATGAAATCCGTGCCGATATAAGAACCAAAGAGAGATCACGAAGCTGACTCCCTGTGCCGTTATGGTGGCAACTGCCGCTCCTGTGGCTCCCAAATGGAAATATCCTACCAATATAAAATCGAGTACAATATTAATCACACACGCCAGCGCTACAAAATAAAGCGGCGTCTTGGAGTCTCCCAACCCGCGCAAAATACCGCATACGACGTTATATCCTACTATAAACAATATCCCGGCCGAACATACAAGGATGTAACTTTTCGTATCCGCCATCGCCTCTATCGGCGTATGCATCAACTCTGCTATCCGACCATGAAAAAACACCATGACCAAAGTAAGCGGCACTCCGATTATTGAAAACAACCATACGGACGAACCGATGGTGAAAGCTACTTTCTTGTCATCCTTTGCTCCGGTAGCTATGGCAATCAGAACGGTTGTTCCTGTCGTAATGCCAAGAATAATCCCAGTGATTGTCTGCATCACCTGACTGCCGATGGCCACAGCCGCCACACTTGCAGAATCATCGTATTGTCCTACCACAAAAAGGTCGGCCCCGCCATAAAGTGCCTGAAGCACATTGGCAATCAGAAAAGGAACCGCAAATTGCAGTAATACTTTCGGAACACTCCCTTGTGTCAAATTTAACTCTTTCATAGTTTTTCAATACTTACTCCTCTTATCTTACTTGTTACAAAATAAAAAAGTGCCGGACAAGCTGAATGATTCACACCATTCATCTTATCCAGCACTATAATTATCTATTATAGCACCCTCCGATGAGGATTTTCTATGCCTGTCCCTATTTTTGGGGTGCAAATATGGGCTTTGTTTTCATAACTACCAAATTATAATCGATAATTATTTTTTTATGATACCATAAGGTATCAATGTGATACCAATTTCAGACCGACAATGGAGCAAATCAATGTGAAGATGAAGAAAATTCTGCCCCAACTTGCCGGCTCTTTAAAGAAAAAGATACCGATCAGCACCGTACCAGCGGCACCGATACCGGTCCATATAGCATAAGCCGTACCAACGGGCAATGCTTTGGTAACCCTTATCAGAAGGAGCATACTGACACACAGGGATATCAGCAGCCCTAATGACCACATATATTTCTCTGCTCCTACTACTCTGTTTATTTTTCCCAGACAGAAAGTAAAGACCAATTCAAGGCATCCTGCCAAAATCAAAAGAATCCAATTCATAACACTTCCTTTTTTGATTGCAAAGGTCATGAATTTCCGGCACCCTTCATTTTACATTTGTAAAAAAGGGATTTTACAAAGTTTAAAAAATCATCTTATCTTCGCACGAATTCTGCTTAGATTGACCTGTGAGATGCCTAAATAGGAAGCTATAATACCCAATGGCACACGTTGAAGTATATCGGAATATTCGGATATCAGTTCCTGATACCTCTCCAATGAAGTTTTGAATTGCCTTGATATAAACAGCTTTTCCGATTTGATGTATTCTCTCTCGGCAAACTTCCGTCCCCAGTTGGCTATATGTATATCTTCCAGATAGAGATTGTGCAGTTTATCGACACTGAGTTCATACAGGACACTATCTTCCAAAAGTTCAATATTCTCATATCCTGCCCGATTATCATAAAGAGTTTGCAAAGGGAAGATTGCATCCCCTTCTTTCCCGAACCAGAAGGTAACCTTCTTATCCGACTGATGAGTATAGGCATGCAGCATCCCTTTCTTCATCAGATAGAACTTAGAGCTTTTATGGTTTGCCCGGAACAGATGGAAGCCTTTAGGATAGGCTACTTCGGGAGCATCGCTCAGTAAAGCCTCCTTTGAAGCATCCGGCAACTTGTAAATAGAGTCTATGATATCATTTATATCCATAAGCTGTTTTATTTCAATCGTTTTGCTACCCTTTTCAGCATAGAACGGATGATGACTTTATGAAAAGGACGAATAAAGAAGAAGTACAACCGGCCCAGTCGGTTATTGAACTTTACAACGGTCGTGATTGTAAACGTCTGCCCACCGGACTCCTTCTCTCCACACCATAAGGCAGCATAAAACGTCAGGTGTTTATCGGGCATACCGAAAACAATCTCCTGTGCATTCTGCTCACATATCGTATCGGCAAAGCGCATACCAACTTCCAGACCTAACGGTTTGACTATCGTATTCCTTAACTTCATCAGCCCATTCACCCACGCCGGAGAGTGGTTAAAAGCCATATCAAAGAACTCGTCGGAAGTGATTGCTTTTTCACTGACCACATTCCTTGAAAAAGAATCGCAATAATCTGCCGGAAGATAGCCGGCTATCAAACTGTCCTGGGGTATATTCTGCTCTTTCATCATCTTCAGCCATACCTTAATAGTACGGTTTGCCAAAAGTAGTCACTTTAGATAGACAAACAATGACTTTGCCCGATTTTCTGCTATCATCTCTTGCCCGTCCGACAGATATTACTATTACTTATTCACAAACTGAAGGTCATAAATGAATATATACAGCAAGGGCTGCCCTTTCACGGAGCAGCCCTCACCATTCTATTTACATCTCTTGTTTTTAGTCTTCAATCGTACATATACTTACACGGTTCCAATCCGGTTCGGTAAACATGTCACCTACGCCCTGACCTTCGGCAGTGATACGAGAAGCATTGATTTTGTATTTATTGACCAAGATAGTCTTTACGGCTTCCGCACGCGCAGCAGCAATTCTTGCATTGACTTCGACGCTGCCTTCCGGAGAAGCATACCCCTTGATCACTACTTTTGCATCAGCATATTTCTTCAGATAAGAAGCTACGCGTTCCACATTCGGCAACTGTGAAGCGTCAACCGATGATTTACCCTGTCTGAAAGTAATGATAGATTCAGGAACACGGGCAGTTTTCACTACAGTCTCCACCGGAACGACCTTGGTACGACATTCTTCCAGTTCTTGCTGCAACCCGCTGATTCTCTGATTAGCACTGTTGAGTTCACCGTCCTTATTGTTCACCTGTCCGCGGAGGGCATTGATAGAAGCATTCAGATCGTCGATTTCTCCCTGGTTGTAAACTCTTACTTTAGTGAAGTAACGGTTTCCTGTACTGCTCTTGAAGTGGTAAGTCAGTCCGGCAGTCAGTTCAAATGCTGCATTATTAGCATTGAAACGGCTTTTTGCCTGGTTGAAATCCCCTTGCATATCATATACGATGGCAGGTTTCAGTCCCAACGTCCAGGCCTTGCTTTCGCCTAGATTAAAGTTCAGATTCAATCCGAAACGAGTTGACCATGAGTTTTGGTCGCCATCACCATTCACATAATAATGTAGCCAGCCTGCTCCAGCTACAGCTTCTACCTCAAACAAACGAGGAGTGCCATTATAACCTGCAAATAAGTTCATCAAGTTTACTTTACCCAACAGACTAATGTCTGAAGCATCAAAAGCCGTTTTACTTGAAGTAGTATTAATATATCCCATTCCCTGCAATCCTAAACCAAAAATAGGAGTCAATTGTTTTGAAACCCCAATTCCAAATCCGGGGCGTGCATTCTTAAAGAAAGCACTGTGAGTAAGAGGAGTGATTGCACCGGCATTTACCTCTACAGACCAATTATCTGTAAGTTTTGTACCTTCTACAACGGATTGAGCATTTGCTGTAAATGCACCCAATACCATAGCTAATAAAATAATAGATTTCTTCATAATCATACGTTTTAAATTGTAATGTTCCATTTGCTAAATCA
>ERZ791875.1338-NODE-1338-length-16910-cov-4.175972_pt1 | contig 16910 bp, 10 predicted proteins | sample MGYA00510278_ERZ791875 | MGnify/ENA primary metagenome ERZ791875 (study PRJEB30046, sample SAMN00792078) | human gut metagenome | study: EMG produced TPA metagenomics assembly of the A metagenome-wide association study of gut microbiota in type 2...
GAACCATATATTCCCTTTACTGTCCTGCATGATGGAGCTGACGGAGTTGGAGCTTAGAGAGTTGTCAACTCCTTCCTTATAAGAATAATTCTTATAAGAATTATTCTTAGGATCACATTTCCAAACACCATTTCCCATAGTAGCAAGCCAAATTGTACCATCTCTAGCCTCCATTATATCGAAAACCCAGTTATATCCTACTTCTTCCACACGGTGAAATTTCCTTTCCTTAGATTGTGATACATATAATCCCCACCCAGGTCCTATCCAAGTACGACCTTTACTATCTTTTAAAAAACTATATACACTTCCTTCTTCAATACCCAAATCCTTATCACTGACGTATTTAAGATGTTCACCAGGTATACTAATATCATTCATTCCTTGTTTAAATAATCCAACATATATATGATTTTCATAATGTTTTACTGATAGTGTAATGAGACGACCTGGAACATTATCATATATCTGATGTACTTTACCTGTTCGAGGATCCAATACATTAACACCATTATCTTCAGTACCTATCCAAATACACCCATTATTATCTTCTGCCAATCCACGGATACGTTTGGTATTTAAAGAATATGGATCGCTTCCCGGTACATATTTAGCAAAAGTCAAGATACGATTAGGCAGATAGTTGACACCTCCAAACATTGTTCCAATCCAAATTCCTCCTTCATAATCTTTATAAATAGAATAAATACTATTATCCGATAAACTAAATGAACGCATCAGGTCTTCTTTCAAATGAATAACATTATTTTCTTTCTCATTAATAATGAAAATTCCATGAAGAGAACCTACCCAAATTTCATCTCCAAAACACATTACATCTCGCAAAAATGTTTTTTTCTCACCAAGGAACGAAACTTCACTCAACTCATCTGTTCGAGTATTATATTTCAGCAAATCTCCTTCATGTATTCCCAAAATAGCATTTTCTTTCTGAAAACAAATACTTATAATTGTTTTGTCAATTAACGAACGTCCCATTCGGTCTGTCAAATATTGTTCAAAATTATCATCCCGATAATTGTACTTGAATAAACCTATTCCTGATGTACCTACCCATACTTCGCCCTGCTCATTGATACAAATACATTCCGGATTATTATTTTTTAAATTGTCTTTATCTATCAATGAATAATGATGTACCTTTCCGTCTTTATAACGAAAAAGTCCCTGATCAGGAATCAACACCCAAATATTATCTAGTGAATCAGACAGAATTTCCGCTACCCAGTTATCAAGAGTTATTCCTTCTGATGAAGCTATTTTGAAACGTTTAAATACATCAACCGCCGGATTATATATATAAACACCCCTGTCTGTTCCAACCCATAAATTCCTTTCTTTATCCTCAAAAAGAGCACCAATATTATGATTACCTGTACCCTCCTCCAAATCATCGCAATCGAATTGGAGAATAGAAGTTCCATCATAGCGGTTGAGCCCATTTTTTGTCCCAAACCACATAAATCCATAGCTATCCTGCAAGATTGCTTTTACATTACTCTCTGATAAACCATTTTCTCCATTAACACGGGTGAAATAAAAATCAGAATATTCCTGAGCAAAAATACAAATAGATAAGAATAGCAATCCATTTATGAAAGCTAATCGTAGTAGGTGTTTCTTCATAAATTATATAGTGGTTATATTTGGCTGTGCGCGCAAATATACACTAAAAAACAGTATATAAAAAGGAGTTGACGCATTTGTTTCAGTAATAGCCGCATTTGTTCATTTTTACTTTTCCCTTCTCCTATACCTTTGCAATATCATTTTGAAATAAACTATTTTATAACATGAGAAACGTAACATTAGGCCTGATAATAGGGGCCGCACTTCTAGTTAGTGGTAGTCTGTCACTGAAGGCAACCGAGAATAAAATGAAATTATGGTATGATAAACCTGCAGATGAATGGATGAAGTCTCTTCCTTTGGGGAACGGTCGTCTTGGTGTAATGATCTATGGTGGCATAGAAACAGAAACACTCGCTCTAAACGAATCAACAATGTGGTCAGGGGAATATGATGAACATCAGCAACGTCCATTCGGAAGAGAAAAACTCAATCAAGTAAGAAAGCTATTTTTTGAAAATAACTTGTCAGAAGGTAATCATGTCGCAGGAAATATGATGGCAGGTAGCCCACATTCAGTAGGAACACATCTTCCCATAGGTGACTTGAAAATAAATTTTTCATATCCTCAAGGAGAAATATCAGATTATCGCCATGAACTGGATTTACATACTGCTATAAATACAGTTAGCTATAAAGTAGGTAATACTGAATATATACGCCAATGTATCGCTTCTAATCCAGATGACGTAGTTGCTATGCATATAAAAGCTAGTCGTCCAAAAGCAATAACGATGGAACTTGAATTGAAATTACTCAGACAGGCAAATGTAGTAGCATCCGGTAACCAACTTATTTATACCGGTAATGCAGAATTTGAAAAACATGGTAAAGGAGGAGTACATTTTGAAGGACGTATTGCTGTACAAATAAAAGGAGGAACAATAAAGGCTGAAGGGAAAAAACTTTATATTGAGAAAGCTACTGAAGTCACTTTATTATCTGATGTACGTACCAATTTTAAAAACAATACGTTCTCTGGTTACAACTACAAAATAAAATGTGAGAAAACAATTGAATTAGCATCAAAGAAAGATTTTAAGACTCTGAAGAAAAAACATATAGAAGACTATTCTCCACTTTTCTCCCGGGTAGGACTTTCGTTTGAGCATCACGCAAAGTTTGATCACCTACCAAACGATGAACGTTGGGCACGGGTAAAGAAAGGAGAATCTGATCCTGGATTAGATGCATTATTTTTCCAATATGCCCGCTATCTGTTGATCGCTTCTTCACGTCCTAATTCTCCTCTACCTGTAGCTTTACAAGGTTTTTTTAACGATAACCTCGCTTGCCATATGGGATGGACTAACGATTATCATTTGGATATCAATACTGAACAAAATTATTGGATTGCTAATGTAGGTAATTTAGCAGAATGTCATCTCCCTCTTTTTGACTATATTAAAGATTTATCAATTCATGGTGCAAAAACAGCAAAAGATTTATATGGTTGTAAAGGATGGACTGCACATACTACAGCCAATCCATGGGGATATACAGCTGTATCAGGTAGTATTCTTTGGGGATTATTCCCGACTGCATCTTCTTGGCTTGCCTCTCATTTATGGACACAATATGATTACACACAAGATAAAGATTTTTTAAAGAATACCGCATATCCATTATTAAAAAGTAATGCTGAATTTCTATTAGATTATATGGTAATAGACCCACGAAATAACTATTTGGTAACAGGTCCTAGTATCTCGCCGGAAAACAGTTTTCGCCATCAAGGACAAGAATTTTGCGCATCTATGATGCCGACTTGCGACCGTGTACTGGCTTACGAGATATTCTCGGCATGCCTGCAATCTACGGAAATATTAAATGTCGATGCCTCATTTGCCGACAGCCTCCGTACCGCTATCAGCCAACTCCCTCCTTTCCGTATCAGCACAAACGGAGGAGTACAGGAATGGTTTGAAGATTACGAAGAGGCACATCCCAATCATCGTCATACTACACATTTATTATCCCTTTATCCCTATTCCCAAATTACATTGGACAAGACACCCGAGCTGGCACAAGCTGCCGCCAAAACAATCGAAAAACGTCTGGCCGCCAAAGACTGGGAAGACACAGAATGGAGCCGTGCCAATATGATTTGCTTCTATGCCCGATTGAAAGATTCTGAAAAAGCTTATAGCAGTGTGAAACAATTACTTGGGAAACTATCACGTGAAAATATGTTCACTGTTTCCCCGGCCGGAATCGCCGGAGCAGGTGAAGATATTTTCGCCTTCGACGGAAATACAGCCGGAGCAGCAGGTATGGCAGAAATGTTATTGCAAAGTCATGATAATTGCATCGAATTATTGTCTTGTCTGCCGGAAGAATGGAAAAACGGAAGTTTCAAAGGACTTTGTGCGCGTGGAGGTATCGAAATAGACGCAAGCTGGAAAAACGCCCGGATAGAAAATACGGTATTCAAGGCTACCGCTGCAACAGAATTCATTCTTCGTCTTCCAAACGCTGAAGCATATCGTTGGAAATTGAACAAAAAAACATTCATTCCGAAGAAGAATGCGGATGGTTCGATACAAATTAAAATGAATGTAGATGATTGCATAACTATTATTCTTATATAAAATATTACAGTATCAACATTTTTATGAAAATATTTATTTTATTATTCAACTTAAAAAATTATTTAACATGAAAAACTTTTTACTTATTTTAATTACTTGTATAACAATATTATTTACATCATGTAATACAAATTATTTCGATGATTATGAAAAAGAAGAAACTACTACTATAATGACTAGAGTCGTACAAGATCCTCTCCATCCTATCATAAATGGTGAGAATGTTTATGGAAATTGGATTCAGCTATTTTACATTCATCCCACTCAATATATTGGAAAATGGAATATTTATCTTCAATATCAAAGTGGTGCAGAATGGAAATATTATAATCCAAATGGTGGTAATACTCCATATATTGTATTATCAGGTGAAGCTTTAAATTCATATATAATACCTTTTAGTGGAAATTATTTGCCAAAAGGAAATCCTGTTATAAGAATATGTGTAGACGAATATGCACCAAATGGCTCTAGAAGCACTTGGTCAGAACCTTACCAACTAAAAGGCTATAATCAATGTGGATTAATTCCAGCACCCAATTTTGATGGATTCGGAAGTTCTGTATTAGAACTTTATGGAACTCTGCGACCTCTTATATCAGGTGTTCATTCAGCAAAAATAATTTTTGCTATAAATGGTATTTTTGAGAATTCTCCAATTACAAAACAATATAAAATAGAATGGATTCCGGGAACATACTATTTTAGCACTAAACTAGGGATAGAACCAAATCAAAACTATACATTAAGTTATACTGTCACATATTATGATTATACAGGAAAAGCATTGTTTCCGATTGATAAAGGTTCTTATTCTATAAATGTAGGCTATTCTAATTATTCTTCTTTGAAAATTTTCGATTAAGCAATAAAAAGATACAAAATTTCTACTTTGAATAGTTCGATACAAATTAATATAAATACAGGAAATATTATTTATAATACTCCTAATCAAAAGTATTTTGCAGTAAATACGTTATTTTTTGCAGCGTTTATACATCATTTAAACAATGCAAACACCTAATTTTGACTCATTGAATTTATGAGAATAATCACATTTAAATCTAATAATATATGAAACGAATTCGAGAATTTCCACCGTTAACAAGACAACAGTCTAGTTGTCAGAAGTGTATTAACCTAGTATTAATTTAAAATTATCCATGAAAAACATGAAAGAAAGAACTTATTCATTCTTTAAAATGAATCGGCTGATTCTGGTTCTACTCTGTCTTTTCTCTGCGACGAATATATACGCGCAAAACAGAGAAATAAGAGGTATGGTAACCGGTGATGATAATGAGCCTTTGGCAGGAGCCACTATTACAATTAAAAACAGACAAGGTGGTATAATTGTAGACATCGATGGAAAATTCACTATAAAAGCGAAAACCGGAGAGATACTAGTCGTTTCATTCCTTGGTATGAAAAAGCAGGAAGTAAAAATAGACAATAAAGATTTTTATGCTATCAAACTGCTTCCTGAAACCAACGAGTTCGACGAAGTGACAGTAGTCGCTTTTGCCAAGCAAAAGAAAGAGAGTGTCATCAGTGCTGTCTCTACAGTAAATCCACAGGAATTGAAAGTGCCAAGCAGTAACTTGACAACCGCCCTTGCCGGAAGAATGTCCGGTCTGATCGCTTTTCAGACATCAGGCGAACCCGGTAAAGATAATGCCCAATTCTTTGTACGTGGCGCTACAACATTCGGATACAAGAAAGATCCGTTGATTCTGATCGATAACATTGAATTGAGTACGGACGACCTCGCCCGCCTAAATGTGGATGATATTGCACAGTTCTCCATTATGAAAGATGCTACAGCCACTGCTTTGTATGGTGCACGCGGAGCAAACGGAGTAATCCTTGTGACTACTAAACAGGGAACAGCTGGAAGACCTAAAGTGTCTGTTCGCGTAGAACAGTCGGTATCTACTCCCCGAAAAAAGGTGAAGTTGACAGACCCTGTCAATTTTATGAAACTGAACAATGAAGCGGTTAACTCACGACGTGATCCCAACAATCCTGCTGCCAGTGCCAACTACACTGTATATAGCCAAGAAAAAATAGAAAATACCATTGCCGGTACTAATCCATATTATTATCCGGCAGTAGACTGGTATGATGAGTTATTCAATGACTATGCTCTCTCCACAAGAGTAAACGCCAACCTGAGTGGTGGTGGTAGTGCAGTACGCTATTATGTAGCAGCTTCTTACACCAAAGACGGAGGAGTAATCAAAAATGATAAGCTTAACAATTACAACAGTAACATCAACTGGCAACGTTATTCTGTCCGGTCAAATATCAATATGGACTTAAGTAAAACTACGGAATTTGCCATTCGTGTCAACGGAAACTTCGATGATTATACCGGCCCGCTCGACAGCGGTGAAGGACTCTATAAAAAGGTAATGAAAACCAGTCCTGTCTTATATCCTAAAAGTTATCCGGCAACAGACGAGTATGCCAATAACACGCATGTACTGTTTGGTAATGCCAATAAAGGAGCTTACATCAATCCTTATGCAGATATGGTAAGAGGATATAAAGAATCCAATAACTTATTGGTGGCCGCACAAGCCGAACTGAAACAAAAACTGGATTTTATTACCCAAGGATTGGATGCCAGAGTTCTGGTCAGCACCACCCGTTCTTCTTATTCCGACCTCACCCGTGCCATTAATCCTTATTACTATCAGGCCAACTATGATAAAACGAACAATAGTTATACGCTGACCAATATTGTAGAAGGAGAAGAGTATTTATCCTATAACCAAGGTGCTAAGAACATCAACACCACCAATTATATAGAAGCAGCCGTCAGCTATGGCCGGACATTCGGTGCACACGCTACTAGCGGAATGTTGGTATATACCCGCCGAGAAGAAAAAAGGTCAAGCGAAAAGACCTTGCAACAATCATTACCACGTAGAAACCAGGGAATTGCCGGACGTTTCACTTATGCTTATGATTCAAGGTATTTTGCAGAATTCAACTTCGGATACAATGGTTCCGAACGTTTTGCCGCCCATGAGCGTTACGGCTTTTTCCCTTCTTTCGGTCTTGGTTATATTATTTCTAATGAAGACTTCTGGATACCGCTACGAAATACAGTGGACAAACTAAAATTCAAATTGACTTATGGACTGGTAGGTAATGATGCTATCGGAAGCTCGGAAGACCGTTTCTACTATTTGTCGGAAGTGAACCCCAACGATGGAAATCGCGATCAATTCTTCGGAACAGATTATGATAATCATATGAACGGCGTATCTGTTTCCCGTTATCCCAACATCTATATCACTTGGGAAAAATCGAAGAAAGTAAATTTAGGTTTTGAACTGGGTATGTTCAACAGTGCTTTGGAAATCCAGACGGACTTCTTCTATGAACGCCGTACCCAGATTTACCAACCTCGTGCTCATATTCCATCTAGTATGGGACTTTCTGCCGGAGTAAGCGCAAACATAGGTGAAGCATCCTCCCGAGGAATTGATTTGTCTGCCAACTATTCTTATATTGCCAACAAAGATTTCTGGATAAAAGGAATGGGAAACTTCACACTCGCCAAAGGTAGGTATGAAGTTTATGAAGAACTGGATTATGCCAGTTACGGACAAGGATACCGCTCCAGAATCGGGCAGGCTATCAATCACAATTACGGATATATTGCCGAACGCTTGTTTATTGATGTAAACGATGTTGCCAACTCTCCCTCACAGACAAGTTTCAATGGTGGAGCTATGCCGGGAGACATCAAATATAAAGATTTGAATGGCGACGGAAAGATTACAGATGAAGACCAGACTTTCCTCGGCTATCCTAATCAGCCGGAGATTACCTATGGCTTCGGATTTTCTGCCGGTTACAAAGGGTTTGACCTTTCTATGTTCTTCCAGGGAAATGCAAGAGTATCTTTCTTCATCGATCCCAGAAATACATCCCCTTTTGTAAATTATGATGCCGGTGATCGTATAGGCGTACAGCAATGTTTAGATGTCATTGCTAACGACCATTGGTCTGAAAACAACCGCGACATATATGCATTCTGGCCTCGCCTGTCTCCCACACTTGTTGATAATAATATGGTAACAAGCACCTGGTGGATGCACGACGGTTCATTCCTCCGTTTGAAAACAGTAGAATTGGGATATACATTCTCACAGAAAGCCTTGAAAAAAATAGGCGTGCAATCCTTACGCTTATATTTGACAGGAAGCAACCTGCTGACCTTCAGTAAATTTAAGTTATGGGATGCAGAAATGGGAAATAATGGTCTGGGATACCCCATCCAGCGAGTATATAATCTTGGCATTAACATTAACTTCTAATAAGCAACGATATGAAAAAATTTACGAAATATATTCTATTCATCAGCTTGGGCTTGCTTTGTTCCTGTTCGGATTATTTGGACATCGTTCCCGATAACGTGACAACATTGGACATTGTATTTAACAACAAGAATACAGCCCAGCGTTACTTGGCAAATTGCTATCATTTCGTCCCCGATCATGGTTCCGTTAAACGCATACCCGGTATGGGAGCCGGACACGAATGTTGGTTTTATACCGACAAAGATTCTTATTTTGATAATGAAGTCAGCTTTTACATAGCCCGCGGATTGCAGAATACAAATGCGCCATATGCCAACTATTGGGATGGAGAAGGAGGAAGTAAGCTTCCTATGTTCCGTGCCATCCGGGAATGTAATATTTTCCTAAGTTATGTGAGAGATCAGCATAAAGTAAACGACCTGACGGATTCGGAACGAAAGAGATGGATAGCCGAAGTAAATGTACTGAAAGCCTACTATCATTTCTTCTTGTTTGAGCACTACGGCCCTATCCCTATTGTAGACGAAGCTCTCCCCGTATCAACTTCGTCTGAAGGAGTAAAAGTAACCCGTATGCCGGTAGACCAGGTAGTAGACTTTATGGTAAAATTAATAGATGACTCTTACAAAGACCTTCCGCCGGTCATCACTATGGAAGCTACTGAAATGGGACGTCTGACGCAGCCTGCCGCACTCGCCCTAAAAGCCAAAATCCTATTATGGGCAGCCAGTCCTCTCTTCAATGGCAACAAGGAGTATGCAAACTTTAGAAATAAAGAAGGAAAACCGCTCATCAATCAAGAATTCAGCCGTGAAAAATGGGTAAAAACCGCGGAAGCCTGCAAAGCGGCAATCGAATCAGCAGAAGCCAACGGATGCAAGCTTTACGATTGTAGCATGGATATGTCTTATAGTCAGGATTTACCCGAAGAAATATTTTACAGTATGAATATCCGTCAGACGGTAACAGAACGTTTTAACCCCGAATTGGTATGGAGTGTAGGCAAACAAGGTACTAACGAATTGCAGAACCTCTCTATGGCTTGTATTCTTCCTTCCTTAAAACAAGGTAGTGGAAACGGTGAAGTGACAGGAGGTATTTTGCAAAGCAGGGCAGCAGGTGTATATGCTCCTACACTGGAAACAGCAGAACAATTTTACAGTAAAAATGGAGTGCCCATTGACGAAGACAAAGAATGGTTAACAAACGGAAACTATGATAATCGTTACACAACCCGACAAGTGACTAGTGCTGATAAATATAACATGCGAACAGGCTGGACCACTGCCGTACTTCACTTCAACAGAGAACCCCGCTTCTACGGGTCTCTCGGTTTCGATGGTTCCACTTGGTATGGTAACGGACGTACAGATGTCAATGACTTGAATTATGTAGATGGTAAATATGGAAGAAACTCTGGAAACAAATGGGGATTTAACTACTCCATTACAGGTTATTTCGCTAAAAAAGTAGTATATTATCAAAATGCTATAACTCAATCTTCACAAGTAGTCTACGAATACCCATTCCCTATTATCAGATTAGGCGACTTGTATCTAATGTATGCAGAATCACTTAATGAAGCTACAGAAGGTGATAATAATGTACCGGAAGAAGTTTATACATACCTACGGAAGGTACGCGAACGTTCTGGATTGAAAAAAGGTGTACTTGGACAGACCGAAGATATAGGAGATGTCAGAGTAGCATGGGAAAAGTACAGCAATGATCCTACCAAACCTAAAACTAAAGATGGGATGAGAAGTATCATCAAACAGGAACGTAAAATTGAACTTGCGTTGGAAGGACATCAATACAATGATCTCAGACGATGGAAAGACGCTTCAAAAGAACTGAGTAAATCCATTAAAGGATGGAACGTACAAGGAGAAATAGAGGAAGACTTTTATAAAGTCACAACTCTCTTTGTTCCTCGCGCATTTACAACTAAAGACTATTTGTGGCCTATAAAAAAACAAGACTTACAAGTAGACGACAAATTAATTCAAACGTATGGATGGTAATTATAAACATCGAAAAACAATGAAAAAAAGAATCTTATATTATATATGGATGGCATGTGCGGCAGTATTGCTACACAGTTGCGAAGATGTAGAAACTCATAAACCTTATGGGGATGGCAGTGGACATGCTCCTGGTACAGTACAAGTGACTTCCTATGAACAAATTCCTGGTGGAGTGACATTGAAATTCATTGCTCCAACAGACGAAGATCTATTGTATATCAAAATAAAATATACACTTGACAATGGAAAAGAAATGGAAGCACGTGCTTCTCTCTATACTGATGAAACGACAATAGAAGGTTTCGGAAATACGAATCCGAAAAAACTAGTAATCTCAGCCGTTAACAAAATGGAGAAAGAAGGAGAAGCTATCATCACCGAAATAGTACCTGGAAAACCGGCATACCTTACTGCCATTGAAGAAATAGAGGTAAATCCTACATTCGGAGGTATTTATATACATACTACAAATGGAGGCAGAAACTATCTCATCTTTGATGTATCTACAAAAGATTCAAAAGGTAATTGGAATATAGAACATACAGAATATACTTCTGTAAAAAACATCGGCTTTACACTCCGAGGGTTCTCTGCCGAACCACATGATTTTAAAGTTCGTGTCCGCGATCTATATGATAACCAGTCAGAAGAATACTTAACAACCTTGACACCACTATATGAAGAAAAATTGGATTTGACCAAATTCAAAACTTTCTATCTAGCCAATGATATAAAGATGGACAACGCAGGTCATACTTTGGAGTCTTTATTCAATGGAGATCATGGATTAAACAGTTGGAATTATGCTCACGGTTATGACTTTAATCCTTCCGAGTTTCCTGTATGGTTTACATTCGATATGGGTCAAACCGCTCAATTAAGCCGCTTCACCTCATGGCAACGCTCCATGGGAGGTAGTTATTACTATCGTGCAGGTGCTATCAAAGAATGGGAAGTATGGGGACGTTCTGATTTACCATCTTCGGACGGAAGTTGGGACGGATGGACCAAACTGGCAGATTGTGAAAGCATAAAACCTTCCGGATGGCCCGCCGGTTCAAATTCAGAAGAAGATATAACATATGCTAGTAAAGGAGAAGAATTTGAATTTCCGGCAGATATTCCTCCAGTAAGATACATTCGATTTAAAATACTTTCTACTCATGACGGTGCCGGATTGGTAGTTATGCAGCAACTTTGGTTCTACGGAACCCCGATACAATAACCTTTTAACAAAGCAAAAGTATGAAAAAAATAAATATATTGATTCTCTGTAGTATCCTGTGCTTTTTCTATTCATGTAATGGCATGCTGGATGGCATTCAGCCTTATCTAGACGAGGGAGAAAAAATCTATGTAGGAAAACTTGATTCACTCAAAGCTTTTACTGGAAAAAACAGAATCAAAATAGAAGGAAAAATGATGTACGGTGTAAATCAGGTAAAATGTGTTATCAGTTACAAAGATCCTATTACATTGGAAGAAAAGTTTAAAGAGTTTCCAATAGAACGTACGGAACCACGAGAAACCTTCGAATTTATGTTAGAGAATTTAACAGAAGGACAATATGACTTCTCGATAGTCACCTATGATCCCAAAAACAACACATCTATCCCGACAGAGGTATCTGCTTATGCATATGGCGAACTATACCAACAAGCATTAACCAACCGGATTTTACATAGTATCTCTCCTGAACAAAAAGAAATTGTAAATGAAAGTGGACAATCAGAAAGAATATGGGCAGCCAAACTGAATTGGAATATATCAAGAGGAGATGGTTTAGTAGGCTGTAACCTTGAATATGAACGTCAGGACGGAACTTTAGGCTCGAAATATATTTCAGTTGACGAGACTACAACAGAACTCGACAATTTTAAAGCTAATGGAATACTCCGGTACAATAGTATATATAAACCGACAACAACTTCCTTGGACGAATTTGTTACAGAATATAAAGAAGTTACATTGCCTTCCCAAAGTTACATTGGCATTACAAAAGACCTAACCAGTCTTTATATTAAGAATGCCGGATATCCATTTAGAGGATATGATGTAAACAATAAATGGGGAAAACCTTACGATTGGAAATGGAATGAAGTTATGGAAACTAAAAATGCCAATGGAGGTGCCGGCTTCACAGAATATAACGATGGAACAATTCAGTTCGAAACAACACAATGGAGTCAGGGATATTATGACAACGGAAAGATCTGGCAAACATTTACTTTACCAGAAGGAAAGTATGAAATGCGTATCGAAGTAAAAAACGCCGCAAATATAGGTTCTGGCAGTACCAATATCCATTTTGCTGTAGCTCAAGGCGAATCACTACCTGACAATGAAGAATTGGAAAAGTCAGACATTATCCTCTCTTACCTCAAATTTGAGTCAGAACATACTAATAAAACATCTGCCTTACCTATATTTGAACTAACAGAAGAAAAAACTATTACCGTAGGCTGGGTAGTATCTTTCTCAGATATCTGTAGAAATATAGAATTTAAGTCAGTAAGATTGTGGAGTGTAGCTGAATAAAGTTCTCCATTTTATTAAACTATTCATCAAATGTTATTCTTATAAAAATAAACCCTGGAAGTTTGTATTATAAATTTCCAGGGTTTACTATAATCAAATCTTTTACTATATATTTATCTATTTCTTTTAAAATTGAAATAGAATTTATTTAAATAGGTGGTGCAACTGTACCCGATTTTCTTTTATTGTAACTTCATTACAATTATACATCTGAATAAAATCAGACTCTTTATTTTTTTCAGTATCTAGAGAATAAATCAAATTATGACGTATCATCAGGCCATCAACAGCCTTCGCTCGAATGGCACATGAGCTATTTTTTCTCATATAAAAATAATTTTCTTCAATAGTAATATTTTTATGAACCGCCCCTTTATATTCTCTATTCTCCGGATCAATGCTAATAATCGGTTCTCCACAGTTTAAAAACGTATTTTGACGAATAGTCAAGTCATGTACCGGTCCTGACTCATACCAGCTTAATCCATCATCGGCTACAAATATTCCACTCATCTGCATGCCGTAGAATGTATTTCCTTCTATCAGAGACTTACGTCGTGTTGTGATAAGAATCCCTCTGGTTGGTACTCTTGCAAAGTAATTGTTTGTAATCCGCACTTCCGGTGTCCACGTCACGTTCTCAATAACCAGGTCTTTCTGTTGCATTACCTCCGAAGAGAGTGGACTTGACAGAGTGAGTTCCATTTCTCTTGGCGTTACTAATTTTGCCTCTTTTACTTTACACTTCCCTACTACCAACAGAGAACGTGAATCAACAAGTTCTATATCGTCTCCTTTAAAAAAGGCTTCAAATCCAAAAGTCTGGTCATGCATAAAACGAAGTTTTAAACGATTGTCCGACAAAAATTCTATTACTCGCAAATGTGTACCATGTATATTTATAGGATCATCGTGTGCACCTATAAAACGGGAATTCTTAATATCAATCATACCACGGCAACCAGAAACCTGAATAAAATCAGCAAATCCCGCATTAGTACGTCCTGAACCTGGACGAGGAGCAAAGTTACAACGATCAACAGTAATATTCTCACTGTATTGACAGACTACCCCGAAATTTCCTAAATAATAGAAGTTGATATTCTCCAACAGTATTCCCTTACTTCTGTTTACAAATCCACTCACTTCGTCACGGAAAGAATCGCGCATCTGAAAAATAGTATGTAGTCCTACTTGTGGTTTTTCTTTATATTGCAGATATAACACATTTGGACGAAGTTCTACTGTACGAAGCAAATTCTCCATCGGACTCCAAGAACGCCAAGTCATTTCACTTATACGGTCATACGACTGCGCTATTCCGTTCTTAAAAGACCAACCATCACCATACCACTCCAACTGTGCGTCTACAATCCGATATTGGGATGTGGGATGTACCTGAACAATCAAATAATCATTCCCCTCTTCCAATACTTCAACCTCTGTTTGAGTAGGATGTTTATAATCTATATTAAAATTTTTCAAAACAATACCTTCACATTTATCAAGTACGAAACTTGTCATTTCACCATTCATCAATAAAGTTGACCCACAACCATCAATAGTGATATTCTTTAATGTATTAAGATACAATCCGATATGTTTAGTCGGATCAGGATCATCCAACTCAGAAGTCGTATTTGATATATAATATAACACTTGTGATGATTTCGCACGGTCTAACTGATAAATTCCCGGTGAAAACTTTACAGTAACCGGCCTTCCTTTACAGTCAGCAGCTTTTTTTAAAGCTAACGCTATATTTTCAATATCTTTTCCCTGCTCCGGAAAAACCTCTATTATTCTAGACTGGGCAAAAATAGCCAACTGGATGAACCAAACGCTCATCATAAATAAAATGTACTTTTTCATGATATTGATCTTCAAATTTTACTTTTTTCACAAAGATAGAAATTATCTATACCCTATTATAGATATAAAGCAATCAAAAAATAGAATGTTTGCTGCAAATATTTCATTTTTTGATTGCTTTGTACACATATAATCTTTCTGTTATTACCTAATTTTGTATCCGAACCTATATAACATAACCAATTTAAAAAAGAAAATAATGAAACACACCTTTATTACATTTATTCTACTGTCTCTTTGTATTTTCACTTATGCACAGAAAAAGATTGCACGTGAATATATCGAATGGTCTGACATTTGGATTCCCGGAGCTAACAAAACAGATCTTCCACACGTACTGCTTATCGGAAATTCCATCACACGCGGATATTACGGAAAAGTAGAAGCAGCTCTGAAAGACAAAGCATACGTAGGGCGGCTCTCCAATTCGAAAAGTGTAGGTGATCCAGCTTTAATCGAAGAACTAGCCGTAGTACTCAAAAATACAAAGTTCGACGTTATCCATTTCAATAATGGTTTGCACGGATTCGATTATACAGAAGAAGAGTATGATAAAAGTTTCCCAAAATTAATCAAAATCATTCGTAAATACGCCCCTAAAGCCAAGCTGATCTGGGCAAACACCACTCCCGTCCGTACCGGAGAAGGAATGAAAGAGTTTGCCCCTATCACCGAACGGTTGAATGTACGTAATCAGATTGCACTGAAACATATCAATCGTGCCAGCATAGAAGTGAACGACTTATGGAAAGTAGTCATCGACCATCCCGAATATTATGCAGGCGGAGACGGGACACATCCGATCGACGCAGGGTATTCAGCTTTAGCAAATCAAGTGATCAAAGTTATAAAGAATGTATTAGTACATTAAACCTTATTCATTCTATTTTAATATGGCAATAATGAAAAATCAAAAATCAACTCTATTATTAATTATCTGTTGTTTATCAACCTGCATAGTAACGGCACAACAACACGTAGAAACAATTAAAAATACTTTCTTAAATCCAAAATCAAACAAAGTGTTAGTTGTGCTCATCGGGGAAATTGGCGTAGCGCACCGGAAAATTCAACTGCTGCTATTGACAGCGCCATTGCTATGAAAGTAGATATTGTAGAAATTGACATTCAAAAAACAAAAGATGGACAACTTATTCTAATGCATGATAATACACTAGATCGTACTACCACTGGAAAAGGAGAAATTAAAAACTGGACTCTGGCAGATATAAAAAAGTTAAAATTGAAAGATAAGGATGGAAAAGTAACAAATTATGTTGTGCCCACTTTAGAAGAAGCTTTGTTAACAGCAAAAGGAAAAATCATGGTTAATTTGGACAAAGCATATGACATTTTTGACGATGTATATGCTATATTGGAAAAAACCGAAACCCAAAATCAAGTAATCATGAAAGGAGGACAGCCTATAGAAACTGTCAAACGAGAATTTGGTTCTTATTTGGATAAAGTTTTATATATGCCAGTAATAGATTTAGGTAACAAAGAAGCTGAGAAAATAATCACAGACTATTTGAAAGAATTACGTCCTGCTGCTTTCGAAATTATTTATTCAGACCCCAAAAATCCGCTTCCTCCAAAAATAAAACAATTACTTTTTAAGAAAAGTTTGATTTGGTATAACACATTATGGGGATCACTTGCAGGAAATCATGATGATAATCTTGCACTGACCGATCCGGAAAAAAGCTACGGTTATCTGATCGAACAGCTAGGAGCCCGGATTTTACAAACAGATCAACCTGCTTATTTGCTCGATTATTTAAGAAAAAAAGGTTGGCACAATTAAATTTAATAACATCTTTAATTCTCAATAAAACACATTATATGGATAAGAAAAAAATCAGTTATTTAATACTCCTTTGTTTATTCTCTTT
>ERZ791875.1339-NODE-1339-length-16897-cov-2.918359_pt1 | contig 16897 bp, 9 predicted proteins | sample MGYA00510278_ERZ791875 | MGnify/ENA primary metagenome ERZ791875 (study PRJEB30046, sample SAMN00792078) | human gut metagenome | study: EMG produced TPA metagenomics assembly of the A metagenome-wide association study of gut microbiota in type 2...
TTTGCGGAGAAAAAGCAAAACAGCAAGACAATAATGGTAGATAATGAAGCGGCACACGAATTAGTACTCCAAATCTTAAAGACGCGAATGACTTTCCGCCAGACTATACAGAGAGTACTAAAGTCCAATAACGTCGACATGACATTCGAAATGCTCCAGGTGATGCACCGCCTGTGGAAAAAACCCGGAGTCAGCCAGCAATACCTGGCGGAACAGACAGCCAAAGACAAAGCCTGCCTGACCAATCTCATCAATAACCTGGAGAAGAAAGGTTGGGTAGAACGGCGTGAAGACCCCACGGACAGGCGCAACAAACAAATCCACCTGACCGCCGAAGGAGAAGAACTTTCACACCGCGTAAAGCCGCTCATCCGCAACGTCTATGATGAGGTCGGCGCACGCCTGACAACCCGCCAGATTGAATCGTTTATGAACAACTTAAAGAAACTGGATGAGATACTGGACAAGATATAGTTTATTATTGTTACTTATGTTCACCAAGCCTGCTGCGGGAAATGCCCAGCAGCAGGCTTATCCTCTTTCCCTCGACGAACTGTTCAGGTTGGGAACCGAAAACAGCCTCCGCCTCCAGGCCAGCCGGATGCAGGAAGCGATTGCCAGCGAGGAGGAAAAGACGGCCCGTACCCTGCAACTTCCCGACATCAGCGTCGGAGCGACAACCGGCTACATCGGCCAGCCCACCATTTTCCGGCAAGGGCTGTCGAAGCCGACACATCCCGACATGCCCGACTGGTCGCATAACTATAACGTAGAGGTAGCACAGCCGCTCTACCAAGGCGGTAAGATACGCAACACCATCCGCCGCGCCACACTCCAAAGACAGGTAGCATCGCTCAGTACGGCAGGCGACCAGGCAGACGTCAAGCTCTCCCTCCTCCGCCAATACATGGACCTCTTCGCCCTTTACAAGGAAACGGAGGTGCTGGCCCGCAATATAGAAGAATCCGACCGCCGCCTGGCCGACATCCGCCGCATGTGGAAAGAAGGCATCGTCACACGCAATGACGAGATACGCAGCGAACTGCAACTCACCAACGACCAGCTCGCACTCCGGGAAGCCAACGACAACATATCCATCGTTTCCCAGCAGCTCGACATCTTGCTCGGCCTCGACGAGAGCCTGCTCCTGCAACCGGACACTACGCTTCTGACCGCAAGCGACAGCTCTCTCAGCGGTTGCGAAACCTATATCCAACAAGCCTATTCGAATTACCCGGGCCTGCAAATCGCCCGCTACAATACGCGCCTGGCAGAAAACGACATCCGCCTGTCACGAGCCGACTACCTGCCATCGCTTTCCATCCATGCCGGCAATACGCTTTCGCGGCCGCTCACCAGCACGATGGAAGACATGTTCGCCAATAACTGGAACGTGGCCCTCAGCCTCTCCTACAACCTCTCGTCCCTCTACCGGAACAAGCACAAGATGCAGGAAGCACGGCAATACGTCAGCCTCCGCCACAACGCCGAGGAGCAGATGATGCAGCAGATACGCGTCAACGTACGTACCGCCTACATCCGCCACCAGGAAGCCCTCGACCGGGTGAAAGCACTGACACTCTCTGTCAGGCAAGCCGAAGAGAACTACCGGATCGTCAACAACCGCTACCTCAACCAGCTATCCATCCTGACAGACCTCCTGGATGCCAGCAGCGTACGGCTCAACGCTGAATTGCAGCTCACAACGGCACAGAGCGAAGCGGTCTATACCTATTATCAACTTATGCACGCATGTGGCAACTTATAAACCCATAACAAAATGAGCACATCCATCCATCATAAAAGAAGAAAGAAACTGATACGGATAAAGATCCGCAACATCATCGTGAACACCGTCTGCATCCTCCTCGTATTGGCAGGTATCTCGTGGACGGTCCACTACTTCTGGAAATACGTCAACTACGAGATAACAAACGACGCCGTGGTCGATCAGTACGTCATCCCGGTCAACATCCGCGTACCGGGCTACATCCAGGAAGTCCGTTTCACCGAGCATCAGTTCGTACATGCCGGCGACACGCTTCTCATCCTCGACGACCGCGAGTACCGCATCAAAAAGAAAGATGCCGAAGCCGCCCTGATGGACGCCCGCGCCGTCCGCGACGCACTCGGTTCAGGTATCCATACCTCGGAAGTAAACGTATCGGTCCAAGACGCCAACATCGCCGAGACGAAAGCCCGCCTCTGGCACCTCGAACAAGACTACCACCGCTACGCCAACCTCCTGAAAGAAGAATCCGTCTCCCGCCAACAATACGAACAGGTAAAGGCCGACTACGAAGCCATGCAGGCACGCTACGAAGCCCTGACGCACCAGAAGCAGGCCGCACAATCCCAATACTCCGAAACAAACAAGAAGACAGGCAGTGCCGACGCCGCCATCCTCCGTAAGGAAGCGGAACTGGAAATGGCGGAGCTAAACCTCAGCTACACCGTCGTCACCGCCCCATACGACGGCTACATGGGCCGCCGCACGCTCGAAAAGGGACAGTTGGTCCAGGCCGGACAAACCCTCACCTACCTGGTGCGCGGGCAGGACAAATGGATAACTGCCAACTATAAGGAGACACAAATCCCCAACATCTACATCGGCCAGCAAGTGCTTATCAAGGTGGATGCCTGGCGGCAACGTACCTTCCACGGCGTCGTCACCGCCATATCCGAAGCGACCGGCTCCAAATACTCCCTTGTACCGACCGACAACTCAGCCGGCAACTTCGTCAAGATACAGCAACGCATCCCTGTCCGCATCGACCTGCAGGATGTTTCGCCCGAAGACATGCAACTGCTCCGGGCCGGTATGATGGTGGAAACGGAAGCCCTGTTGAAACACTAACAACAAGAGATAGAAGATGAGCCGGTTGCAAGCACTGAACGTTCCGATCCGCCCCTGGGTCCCCCGGTGGCTGGGGCTTGTCACGGCCTTTGTCATCCTCCTGCCTATCATGTTGATCAACGGGGCGTATACGGGTGACATCATCGAGGTGTCCGGCACGCTGGGCGTGATGAGCGAAGACATCCGCATGGCCTATTACGCCACATCAGCCGGTATGGCAATCGCCTACCCGATCATTCCCAAGCTACGGCCGGTCATCACGACCAAGACTGTCCTGCTGACCGACCTTATGCTACAAGTCATCCTCAGCCTGATCTGCGCCAACGTGACGAAAATGGAGATCGTCATTGCCTGCAGCTTCTTTATCGGTATCCTGAAAGCCTTCGTCATGCTGGAGTTTATCATCATGACACGCCCGTTCTTCAGTCCGTCGAATGTCCGTAGCGAGTTCTACGCCTACTTCTATCCGCTGGTATTCTCCGGCGGACAGATATCGATGGCGTTGACGGCGCAGCTTGCCTACTCCTACCAGTGGCAGTATATGTATTATTTCGTGATCATCCTCTTGCTGGTGGCAATCCTGTTCGTCCTCATCTGTTTCCGCTATGCCCGCCGTCCGATCAGTTTCCCTTTCCGCGAGATCGACTGGAAGAGCATGCTGTTAGGATCGACAGCTCTGTTGATGATTATCTATGTGGCGACCTACGGCAAGACGCTCGACTGGTTCTCGTCAGAAAAGATAGTGGCTTACACCTGTATCATCCCCGTACTCCTGTGGCTTTTCATCTACCGGCAGAAGGTTCGGAAAGTCCCCTATATACGCCTTACGGTTCTGAACAGCAGCAAGGCGCTGATCGGATACCTGTTCATGGTGATTACAATGGTGCTTTCTTCTTCCAGCTCGCTGCTCACGAGTTATCTGAACTCGGTGCTCAGGATAGATAGCGTGCATGCCAACTCGCTCTATCTTTGGATGCTGCCCGGTTTCATCTGCGGAGCCATTATCTGCTTCTGGTGGTTCAGGTGGCAGCGGTGGCGTTTCAGGCGGCTGATAGCCTGGGGCATGACCTGCTTCGCCATCTACCTGGCGATCCTCTATTTCGGCATACGCCCGGACGGGACCTACGAAATGCTCTACCTGCCGATGTTCTTTCGTGGGATGGGTATGCTGATCCTCTTTATCGCCTTCGGTGTCTATGTGGTGGAAGATATGGACCCGAAGCTGACGATCTACAATGCCTTTTTCCTGATCACTTTCCGGTCGGCTCTCGCACCTGCGCTCGCCGCCTCGTTCTTCAATAACATGATCTACCGGATGCAGTTGCAATCGATGTCCGTTCTATCCGAAACCATGCGCATGGACAACCCGCTTGCCGCCGGTCCATACAACCAGGCGCTACAAAGTGCATTGGCACAAGGCCGCCCCCTGGAAGATGCCACGCAGCTGGCCACCAATACACTCTACAACACCTTGCAGGTACAAGGACTGTTGCTGGGACTGAAAACCCTGATCGGCTACACCCTGCTTTTTACCATCATCATGGCCATAATCTCCCGCTTTATCCCGTTCCATAAGACCTTGAAAGTCGCAATTGTACGGACCGGCGAAGATATGGTATAAGCTTACAGGACTTCCAGATAGCTCCGCCCATTGCCGGCACGGTTCACACAGATACGTACGGGTATGCGCTCGGTCATTTCCTGCACATGCGAGATGACGCCGATCTTCCGTCCCTGCGTACGCAAACTCTCCAACGCATCCATCGCCACCCGGAGCGTGTCGGCATCCAACGAGCCGAACCCTTCGTCGATGAAGAGGCTTTCCACCTTCATCCGGTTGGACGAGAGGGACGACAGCCCAAGGGCAAGCGCCAGCGAAACAAGGAACGATTCACCCCCCGAAAGGCTGTGGACGGTACGCACCTCGTCGCACATATCCCGGTCTATCACCTGAAGGGCAAGCGTTTCGGGGACGCGTTCCAGGCGGTAACGGCGTGTCAGTTCGCGCAGTTGCACATTGGCATAGCTAAGCAGGACATCCAGCGTATATCCCTGGGCGATACGGCGGAACTTGGCACCGTCGGCAGAGCCGGCCAGTTCATTCAGCTTCGCCCAGCGTTCGCTTTCGATGCGCCGTACGTTCAGTTCTTCCTGCAAACCGGATACTTTCGCCTTATTATCGGTCTGGGTCCGCAGCCGGAAAGCCAACTCTGTTTTCTCCTGCGTTATACGGGGCAGAGTGTCTTGAAGCTGCCTGCCGTCCGACGAGGCGAGATAATCCGCTGTCCATTTATCCAACACCTCCCGGCGCCGGGACAGGTCGGCCGAGGCTTCAGCGAGGTCTTTTGTTATCTGGTCGGCTATGCCGCGTGTCTGTTCGGCAATGCCGGACTGTTCGGTTTGGGTAGCCAGCAGTTTCTTCAGGCGTTCCTTCAGTTCTTCCATCCGCCGGGAATATTCCTGCTCGACCGCATCCGCCGAACGGCCATTCAGCAATTTGGCACGCTCCGCCTGCAAAGCGGTAAAGACGGAGCGGTTCTTTTCATTCAACAGCAAAGCTTCTTCATATTGCTTGCCGAGAGACGGGAGGAAAGAGGCGAGCGACTCGCATTCCGCCTTCTGCGCGCTTTCCTGCCGTTCCAACAGGCGCAGTTTATCCGTATTCTCATGCCATTGGCGGGCAAAGTCGGTCAAGGTCTTGCGGAAAGTATCCGGGTTTTGTTGCCAGGCTTTCTTCCAATCGCTGTTGCCGAACAGGACATCGGCAGCGGAAAGGGATTGGACCAGCTTGGCGGCCTGTTCCTTCACCGTCGCTTGTTCCTGCTCATGCCGGCTGGCGACGAGCTGTTGCTTGCTGACGATCTCCTTGCAGGCGGCTTCGCTGTCCGCCAGTTCTTTATGCAGGCGGAGCAGTTGTTGTTGAAGGCGGGCCAGTTCGCGGGTACCGACCGTATAAGCCTCCTTCTTTTGGGATAACACCTGTAGTTGCAATGTCATGGCGGCAACGGGGACTATCTCCTTCCCCTCTCGAGAGGGAGCAGTGTGTGTGTCAGGAGAGGCGACGAAAGGGTGATGCGTACTCCCGCAGACCGGACAAGGCTGTCCTTCCTGCAATTTAGCCCGTAGCTCCTTTATATCCCCGGAAGCCTCCAGGCGGGCCTGTTCGATCAGCAGTTGTTCCCGTTCCCGGCGCAATTGCTCGATCTGTTTATCCAGTGCCGGGACGTCGATAGCCTTCAATCTTTCTTCCTGCTTCCGGTATTCTTCCTCTGTCTGTTGCAAAACCCGCTGCTTGCCCATGGCTGTCTTTTGCATACCAATGAGTTGCTTGCCCAATTCCATCACCTCCTTTATAATAGAGTCAATCGAACGGCTGGCTGTCTCCATACCCTGACGGGCGGCAGCAGCCGCATCCAGATGAAGCAACAAGGCTGAAAGCTGTTCGGCAATACTTTCCTTATCCTTAAAACGTTCCCGCCAGGCGGTCAGGCGGGCAATCTCTTCCGCCCCGTGTTTCCGGCGGAGGACGGCAGCCTGGTATTTGTCTTCCGCCTCTTTCTTCCGGGCGGTGGCATCTTTTAAGCGCTGTTCCGAATCGGAGCGATCGCGGAGAGCCGTGTCCAGCTGGATATCCAGCTTACGCGCTTGCAGGATTTCCTGTTGAAGCGACTTGAACCGGGCTTCCGATGTTTGCTGTTCCTCCACCCCTTTTTCATACTCGCGGCGGGCAATGGCCAGAAGTTCCGTTGCACGTGCCAGCCTGTCGGCCGCCTCTTTTTGCTGCACCTGTCGGGCGGTAATCGATTGTTCGGCGGCGCGAACAGCCTCCTGAAGCGTCTGTTGTTCGGCTTTCGCCTTTTCCTGGCGCTGCAATTCCTTTTCCGTAGCTGCAAGGCGAAGGCGCAGGTCGCTTTCCTCCTCATCTGTCAAGAGCTCGACAGACTGTATGCGCAGTTGAACCGCGTCGAAGGCTTCTTTTGCGCGGGCATTCTTTTCAAAAATCTGGCGGGAGATGGCGGAATACAACTCCGTCCCGGTCAGCTTCTCCAACAGGGATGCTTTTTCTCCCTGCTCGGCTTTCAGGAAAGTGGAGAAGTCGTTCTGCGCCAACAATACGGAACGCGTAAACTGCTCGAAGGTCAGCCCTATCAGGTCGATGATACGGGCTTGCAGCTCGGAACGCGTCCCTTGCTCCTCCTCCGCCTTATCCAGGTTATACAGAGCCAAACGGGGATTCTGCAAACGTCCGTTTTCCTTGTCACGGGCACGCGAGACAGACCAGCGCGCCCGGTAGCGATGTCCGTTCAAAGAGACAAAATCCACTTCGGCATAGCCCGAAGCCGTGCCTCGCCGCAACAGGAAACGGGGATCGCTCTGCGACAGCTGTTCATTGCTGACATCCTGCAACTTGACATTGTTTTCCTTCGCCTGATCCGTACGGGGCGTACGGGCGAAAAGCGCCAGACACATGGCGTCTAACAGCGTAGACTTTCCGGCTCCCGTCGGACCGGAGATGGCAAATATACCGGCCGAAAGTAACGGCTCGGCTGTAAAATCAATTTCAAAATCACCTTCCAGCGAAGCCAGGTTGCGGCCTCGTATCGCTAATATCTTCATAAAGAAACCTCCCGTCTTACCTCGTTAAACATCTGTTCCAGCTCTTCCGGCAAATCGCCTCCGAAACGATTCGTGAACGCGTGCCGGAGCATATCTAACGGATCGATCTTTTGCAGGTCCGTATAAGACAAAGGACGGAAATCTTCTTCATCCTCCCGTTTCGGATAAGAAGGGATGATAGATGTCAGGCGCACCGCCTTGTCCGCCAACGCCTCTTCCACCCGGTGCCGGAAACCCGGATCGGGCTCGGTCAGCAAGACTTGTACTTCCAGATAAGGCCAGAGGCTGCGATCCGCCTGAGTGTCCGCCGGCGGCAAATCCGCAAGTTGCAAAAGCACTTCCGCCGGGGATGCCGGTTCCGCCGGAATCCGATGCAGACCGGTCCGCAAAGGGACAGGCACCGCTTCCCAATCCGACAGGCATCCGTTTTCGAGCGTGACGGCAACCACCTGATGACGGTAATGTTGTTCGGAGAAAGACATGGGCAACGGGCTGCCGGCATAGCGTATATTCTCGCGGCCTCCAACACGTTGCGCCTTATGGATATGCCCGAGGGCGGTATAGGCCAAACCTTCGTCGAATGCATCTGTGCTGACGGATTCCAGACCGCCCATAATGGTGCGCTCGCTCCGGTCGTCTTCAGACAGTTCGGCTCCCGTGGCGTGCAGGTGTCCCATTGCGACAAGTACCTCTCCGGGCTGCCGCTGCGCATCGGCATATTCATAGAGTTGGCGGTACATCCGGGTAATACCTGCCACATAGGTATCTTTTCCCTCATCCGAAGCCGGATAATCTCCCTGCCGGAGATACGGCACGGCGAGGCAAAGGGCTTCCCGCTTCCCTTCTTTATTATACAGGGGTATAAGCAACGATTCAAAGTCGATCTTGCACAAATCTGTCCGGGGGATAATCCCGACAATCGACGTATTCAGTTCTTCCAACAGCGGTATCGGCGCTTCCAACCGTCCCGCCGAATCATGGTTTCCCGCCACGACGACAACCTGCAAATGCGGATTACGGCGGTTCGCCTCCCTCAAGAAGCGGAAAAAACGACGTTGTGCGGCTGCCGAAGGATTGGCAACATCAAAGACATCGCCGGCAATCAGCAGCACGTCAGCCTGCCGCTCCGCCAGCATCCCGGTCAGCCAAGTGAGAAACGCCTCATGCTCTTCATCCCGGTCATACCCGAAGAAGGTTTGCCCTAAGTGCCAGTCGGCGGTATGTATGATTTGTAGTGACATGTTTGTATCGATTACGCATCAACTCCCTGACGGTACAGGAAATCAGGCGCAAAGTCTGCCCCATTGAACCATTCTATTGTCCAATGAGTAAGGCCGAACTGAACAAAATTTTTCATATCCTTCAGAGGTTCAAACATCTTACCTTTAAGCAAAGGCAAGAAATCTATTCTCTTGGCCTTACCATTACTAAATTCCAAATCCAGCGTATAGTCCTTTACATAATCTACACCTGTTACTCTGATTAAATCAATATCTTCTGCCATAGTTTTTTACATTAAAGGATTTATTTTTTGAACTTCTTCTCCATTCTGCAGACGCATCCAATTAGCCATTAATTCATCTTTATGCAAATCCATCCAGCAAAATACATTTTTCAATACGCTTCCAGGAATTTCCCCTTTCACAATACCTTTTTCTATTGTAATAATCGCTTGATAATCTCCATAACGAACATGAAAATGTGGCGGATTATGGTCGTCCACAAACATCGTTATAATAATACCAAAAAAACGGCATATTTCAGGCATGATTCATTCCTTTCTTTAATTATGACCAAGCTATAATCGCCTGGTCTTGCAAAGGTAAATATAATTATTGGTATCCCCAACAGCAGAAGATAGACAAAGAAAGGGGAACCTCACGGCCCCCCTTTCACAAACTCACTATTAATAATCTTTGCTCATCAGAGAAAGATTACCTACCAAAAAAATTGCAGTTTATCGTACATTTACTTTTGTTACAACAGCTTCACTACCTATGCCGAGTTTCACCAGGTAGATACCGGAGGAAACAGGGATCTGCGTTACGCTGCTGATTGTAGCATGGTAAACGACTATGCCGGCGATATTCACAACCCATGCCTGCATTGGTGCAACAGGCTGGATGTGGATGTATCCGTTCTTGCCGTAAACGACAGTGTTGGCAATTGCCTCTTCCAATCCGGTAGCAAAGTCGACTGTCACCTCGCAAGTTGCAGTCTTGCCGCCGTCTTCGGTTGTGACTGTGACGGTAGCTTTTCCGACTTTCAGGGCAGTCACTTTACAGCTAAGGCCATCGCTGCCTTTTTCGACCTTCAGGATCGTTTCGTCGCTGCTCTTCCAGGTTACATTCTGGTTGGTAGCGTCAGACGGATTGAGGGTTGCTTTGAGAGTGAACGATTCCTGACGCGGAAGCGTTTTGGTTGTCGCGTCAAGAGATACGCTTTCTACGGAAACGGTAGACGGACCTACCGGAGGTGTCGGGTCATTTGCATTGTCGGCTTTCGTGGATGCATAGGTAACAGTATAGTTATCCGTATCACCACCGCTTACATGAAACTCTCCATCGATCAGTTGAACATCCGGATTATAGTCTGCCAGTTGAATGCCTGTTTCGCCTGTTTCGATCAGAGTAAAACGGGCACGTTTGATCAGTTCGCTCCGGTTTGGAGCTTGCTTCAGGTCTGCCAGCATAGTCGATTTCAGGATTGAACCTGTAAGACCACTTCCCGCTAAGGTATAGTTCTTCTTATCTGCATCATTTACCAATGTCCAACTGTTGATAGTTACTGTCGCGTTAACGTTTGCATTCGCGAATGTAACCGTAACCGGAACTGTTTCACCTTCAATTCGTCCGGTAGCCGCATAGTCAGATACGACTGTAGTCGTCTTACCGTCGTAATACTTGCTGATCGGACCGGAAATTGTCAAAGTTGCTTTTGTGATCTCTCCGGTTAATGCTGTTTCCAATTTGTAGTTATTACGTTGGCTACCTGTCAGAACTAATGCCTGAGACGGATTGATATTTCCTTTTCCAGCATCTTTCGTTTCAAAATTAAAGTTGATACCTGTTGTGTTCAACGCGATATCGTCTGTAATTGCATTGTCTGCATTATCTTTCAGCTCGACCTGCAAGCCGGAAGCTAATGTTGTTCCATCGTAAACCTTTGAATATTCTCCTACGGGAACAGCCTTCACTGTCTGTGCCTGGATATCGAAATACATGAATTTGACATCATCAGCACTGGTTGCGATAATAACAGCTCCACCGATACCGTTTGCTTTGCAAGTCAACTTACTGTCTTCGATATTTATTATTGTCAGCTTTCCGGATGATTCGTAAGTATAACCGGTTTCAGTTGTGATTTCGATTTCTGCGCCGTAAGAATAGTCTTCTATTGCGGTTGTATTATCCCAATTGCTCATTGCCTTCGTTGAATATGTATGAAGGACCAAAGCTTGATTAGTGGTGGCATCAGCAATCTTATTCAACGTCTGTCCGATAACAGTTTCGCCCTTTTTAATTTGCGTAAACTGGTTTGCAACAGGAGTGTCGAAGGTTAAGTTTTCTTTTCCATAACCGGCATCATCCACTAATAAAGTACTAATATCATTTGCCCTACCATAAACAATCGCAACCGGCGTTCCGCGTTTGATTGTCAGCGTACCCTGTTGATCGGCGGCTTTCAATGTATAGTTAGCCAGTTTAACCGTGCTGATATCCAAGCTCAACGTTCCCGTTTTTTCGGTTACGTTGTCTGTAAAGGATGTCGGCTCGGTTACCTTCAATGTACCGGAATAGATGCCCGGGATATTTGCATTTTCACCATTAACAAAGCCACTCCAGGTGAAAGTATAATCGGTGTACAGGTCGTTGTAGCTACGGACTGCATCGTTTACTTTAACTGTAAGAGCCTTAGCCTTGATTGAACCTGTCGGGGCGGATGGTTGCAGCAATGTGTAGTTGGCAGCAGCAGCACCTTCCAGTTTTATTTCCGGTAACAGAATTGTCTGAGGTCCTGCGTTTACGCCGGCAAAGCGGGCACCAGAGACAGCAGCTACGCTAACATTATCATTGCCAACCTTTGCACCGTCGCTTAATGCATATATCGGTCGTGTTGCCAGAGCTGTTGTTCCGTCATACTCTTTTGTCAATTCATCTTGATTGCTCAATACCACTGAAACCGGTTTCGGTGTCACCTCGATTGTCATATAAGCATCGGCGGCAGCATAATCAGTATCAGTAGCGCGGCTCACTTTTACAGTTGCTTTACCAATGCCTTTGGTTGTCAGCTCGCCTTTTTCATTGATTGACAATACAGTGTTGTCACCCTCTACAATTGAATAAGTATAATCACCTGTTGCACCAACTTCATCGCTGGTTCCTACCAAAGTTGCAGAACTACCATATGTCAGCTTAGACAAAGTGGAAGCAAAAGAAACGGTCTGCGGTGTCTTCGTGTTGATAACAACGGCGATTTCTTTACCGGTATTTTCTTTTGTACTGCCATTTTTACCAATTGTCGCTTTTGCCTGAATCGTATAAGTATCGGCTGCATCTGCAAAAGAAGCAGTAGTGAAAGAGAATTCATTGCCTTTTAATATGGCTGTATTCGACACTGCACTTTCTGTCCCTTTTTTAACAAGAAAAACAACAGTAGTATCGCCTTTGCTTAAACCAGTTGCCCCACCATTATCAACAATCTTTCCGATCATCGTGATCGACTTATCTTTGTTAACAACAGCACTGACTGTTTCGACAGTCGGAGTAGTAGGATTCACTTTTAAAGTGCAAGCCACATATTTCAACTCATAATTCTTAGCTGTCAATCCGTAAGGAGTAACGGGGTATTCACCTGCCGGCGATGTTTTAGTGGCGGCACAGTTGAACTTCGGTGTTCCTTCTACGGCTGTTTCGGCTGTTTCGGCAACTTCATTTACAGTAACAAAACCACTATAAGTCACATCAAATTCAGGATTTTCAGCGCCATACAGACGTGTCAGAGTATTGCTTTCTTTTTCTTTTGCTGTTACCGTCAATTCCTTCTTGCTGATATTGGTTGTTACAAAAGTAACCGGAGCCAAGTCATACCAAGCAGAAGAGTCTACCAAGGTGATTGCATTATCTTCAAAAGTAACCGCCTTATTTGTTCCGACATTGGCATCTGCCATCTTTCCTTCGATAGTTCCAGACTGTGTAATCGTTAACTTACTACCTTCTTTTACACCGGAGAACTTGATCTCATTGGCAATCACATTCACTTTAACAGAATCTTCACCATCATAAACATCACCATAAGCCTTCAAACCGCCAGTCAGAGAGATTGTGCGTTTGAGGATTTTCAGGGTCTGTTCGTATGTTTTCTCTGCGTTATTGGCAGTGCCTTCCGTAACTGTTATTTTCAATGTGACTGTACCGGGCTTCAGGATAGTCAAAAGCTTTCCGTCTGCATCAAGAGAAACAAATTCTTGGCCTTCCGTTCCATTTGTACCACTTTCAATCGAAATCGTTGCACCTGTTACATTCGTAATCAGCTTAATCGGATCGACACCAAACACAACGCTATCCGGCAAAGATACGATATGCGGATCGCTTGTATCAATCTCTGCATATGTATATTTATCACCTGAACCATCAGATGTATATTTCAACAGTTTCACAGCTTTACCCTGTTTAGCCAGCGCTTTTGCTGTTGCTTCATCATTGACTATTAAGACGTCAGAACACTGGATAGAAAGTTTATCATTCAGAGCACTGTTATAAGAAACCAAACCTTTCAGTAAATAAACTGAAGATATAGCTGTTTTTACGGTACCATTCTCTGCTGTTGCTTTTACGGCTGCGACTGTTGCAGCGTCACCATATACAGAACTATAGATATAGTTCGATGCATTCAGACGTACATAATATTCGCCACCCGCACAGTTAGTAAAGGTGTTTTTTGTCGCAATTTCGTTATCGGAAGCAAAACCGCTGATTGTAGCTGTAGCAGGTTTGCCATCCAGTTGGCTATTATCACTGAAGTTTTCACGAATGATAATAGGTGTGGAAGTTGCGCCACCTGTTTCTGTTTTAGTAATACCAGTGAAAGTATTGCCGGTTACATTATATGATACGGCTACGCCCTCCCCGGATTGCTCATTCGAGGTTTGCGGATAAAGAACGATTCCGTTTGTAACAAATGCCTCCCCGATATTGGCAGCTTGTGTAAACGCATTGCCCGTCAGTGTAACAGCATTGGCAAATACACTGATTGCATTCTTTTCATTGTATTTATATCCGATAGAGTTACATTCGAAATTCAGGTCTTTGACTGCGGCTTTTTCAGTTTCTACTACCAAATGACCTTTAATCGTTGCCCGCTTAACAGCGGTTGTATCTGCACTCTGCAAAGTAATTGCTTTGCTGATTACAAGCGGTTTTGTCAAGGTATATTCACCTGCCAGATAAACAGGAGCTTGATCTAAAGAATAATGGGCTGCCGTACTTAAAGCATCCGGATCACCACTACTCAATACACAGAACCTGCGTTCTTCTGTTGAACCATCTGTAATCCAAGTACTGTGAGCATAGTCGCAATAGCAATTAGTGAAAGTATTATTCTTCCATATATCGATTTCATTTTCGATATTCACAGCTACCGTTTTCTCTTCTGTATAATTTCCTGTAAAGTAATTAGCAACAGGAAGACCTTCTGCAATTATAAGACCGGCAGACTGATAGCCGCTTTGTTCGTTCTTGAAACCGTTGAAAGTGTTTTTATTTATTATATATTTTACTGCACTTTCTCCATAAGGATAAATACACACGCCATTATTCAATTTGGAGGTTTCCGTACCGACATTAAAAGTGTTATTCTGAATAGTTACGGTTTTAGCCAAAACATAGAGGGCATTTCTCGTCGGGTGAGCTCCTTGTACATAAAAGTCAAGTCCATCCACCGTACAACCTTCTGCCATCAGCTTGATTGTTCCATAAACTTTCGGCTTTACATTTCCAGCAGCCTTGATTGTCAAGTTAGGTACTTTCACCTCACCTAAAACCTGAGTTGAACCCGCTGTACCATATTCAGTGCCCGTCAGCTCAATCGTCTGTCCGGCAGTTGCCAACTTAATCGCTGATTTCAGGCCTTCTGCATCAGCAACTGATATAGTAGAGCTTGCTGCAACGCCGTCATACACAGCCCAGTTTTCATCCTGGAATAGCACCTTGTTCTGAATACCTTTAGTTGGCATTGTGATCTGATTTGCAGCTGCCAACTGTGCGGCTGTAACACCAACATTATTCTTGTTGCCTGCTTTACAAACAACATTGATACCAACAAGGGGAGTATCTCCGTCATAAGTAAAGTTGATTGTGTTACCGGTAATACCTGCTAATGAGCCGTTACAATCATCTACAAAGATACCACCTGTCAGAGTTGTACCGGAAACATTGATTGCACCATTTTGTCCCTCGAAACGGATTGCGCTTTCACCTTGTTTGCCTTCGTTTGCCTCTTTGTTGCAGGAATATGAACCTCCGACTATCTTAATACCTGTTTTTTCGCTTCCAATTACGACAGGAATACCGCCTTCCACAACAACATTCAGATTGCTCAAAATAACGTCATTTGAAGCAATTTTCAGACCATCTGTGTTCGCAAAAGAAAGCGTAGCTTTATCACGTCCTTCAAATGTGATATTATTCTTCATTTCTATAGTCGATTTCACAGTATAATTACCTTTCAGCAATACATGTGAATTTATCCCTAAAGAACTGATTATATCATCCAGACCTGTTAACTCCGGGTTAGATACAGATGAATAATAGTAGTAATTATCCGTCTCATTGTAACGTACGTAATCCAAAAAACATCCGTTAAACGTATTACCTGTTGCAATCTCGTTATCAACTTTTTTTGTTTCAGACGTATTTTGCACATCACACCAAATAATACCGGTAGACTGCCAGGTTAGTCTGTAATTATCATCATATACAGACTGCGCGAACAGATTAAATTCGTTATCCGCAATTGTATAATCAGTAGAAGTTGTTTTGGATTTTAATACGATACCATTACAAATACCTGTAACTTTATCTTCTGCTACTTTAAACTCATTATTAATAACAGTCGCTTTATCAGCTGTAATATCCAGCGAATTCTTTGTTCTGGGATCATTTCCGCATTTATTGACAAAGGTAAAACCATTGATCGTCACGCTTTCAGCCTCAATCTGAAGTGTTCCTTTTAGCGTCACCTTAGCACCACTTGCAACAGAGAGTGTTGTATTATCTTTTGTCAATTTCCCAAAAGAAGCGGTTTGTTGTTCTAATGCGGACACCGGAGTACCGGTATATTCTCCGGCTTGTACCATAATCATAACATCCGTCCCTGTGGTTACGGCATTTGCAGCTGTAATAGCCTCTTGCAATGTTGCATAGATATGATTATCAGCATCGGTTGTTTTTGTAGCATCGACAGTCAGCGTCGTGGTTGTTTCGGTTGTTATTGCCCAACCGATCCCTGCTATTGCCAGGAATGCCAATAGACATAATTGTATTTTTCTTTTCATGTGAAAATCTGTTTTTAATTAAGTAATCTCGATAAATGAATAGTTCTTCCCTATACACGTTTTGGGTGTAATCTGTGTGGTTACACATAAACGGTTTTTCGCGCTTTGGTTTCTTCTTTATTTCATCGGCAATCTAAATTTGGGTCCCATCAATTCCCGGAGTGGAGGTTATACAAATAAAAAGAAGACGTGGGAACTGTTGATATATCTAATATTGAGGCTCTCGACTACCCTGAACTCTGATATAAACAACAGCCCACGCCCTTTTTACTCGTATATAGGCGTATGAGGGCATACGGGTATATAACAAGGAAAGGCACGTGAGCGTTCAGTTGTCTATTATCCAGAGTTCATGAAATTGTCGAGATTTCAATATTAGGATAATATCTTTTAAACGCTTCTCGTAATCAATAAAACGCAGTGACCCGCAACGCTATGCAGGTGTACAGGGGCAAAAGTAGACCTTAATTTTCAATAAACAAAGAAAAAAGGAAAATAATGTACCGATGAAATAACATGCCAATGGGAAAGATGGAATAATATTTTGTCGGTTTCGGGATTGATTCGGAATTTGACTCGTATTTACCGGACGCAGACGGGCGCAGATTACGCAGAGGAACGCAGACTTATTTTCTTTTAAAACAATAAATGATCTGCGTTCCTCTGCGTCGTCTGCGAAATCTGCGTCCGGTAATATAAACATAGCGACGCACCGATAAATCATCATTTACTGGTTCAGTTTTTCTTAGTTCTGAACCTCCTGCAAACCTGATGAATTACAAGAACCCCCTGTTTAGACTGTTTTTCTATTTCGTCCGAAATCTTGATCGATTTTGGATTGACTCTTTTCACGGTTTTAACCGGCTCGG
>ERZ791875.1351-NODE-1351-length-16743-cov-2.848394_pt1 | contig 16743 bp, 15 predicted proteins | sample MGYA00510278_ERZ791875 | MGnify/ENA primary metagenome ERZ791875 (study PRJEB30046, sample SAMN00792078) | human gut metagenome | study: EMG produced TPA metagenomics assembly of the A metagenome-wide association study of gut microbiota in type 2...
ATCACGGAACGTTCCCTGTTCGACCTGCTGTACCAGAAGATAGACGACTGGGCCAATCCCGTACAATATAATTCCAACACAATGATTGCAAAAAATTAAACACAATAAAAGAAGATGAAAAAAGGAATCAAGATCAGACAACACGACATCACAGACTGCGGCGCTGCCTGCCTGGCATCCGTTTGCGCCCATTACGGCCTGCAATTTCCGGTAGCCCGCATCCGGCAATATGCGTTTACCGACCAGAAAGGGACTAATATCTTGGGACTGATAGAAGCGGCCAACAAATTAGGCTTGTCCGCCAAAGGCGTACGCGCCCAATTCGAGGCACTGCAAATCGTTCCTAAACCGACAATCGCCCATATTGTCGTCAAAGAGGTGCTCCAGCATTTTGTCGTGATCTATAAAGTGACGGACACCCACATCACCTATATGGACCCGGGGGACGGGCGGATGCACAAAAAGACAAATGAAGAGTTTAAGCAAGAATGGACCGGCGTACTGGTACTGATGGAACCGGAAGAGACATTCCGGCAAGGCAATCGGAAAGTCAGTATGACGCGCAAGTTCATTTCGCTGTTGCTTCCCCATAAAAGCGTCATGTTCCAAGCCCTGTTCGGGGCATTTATCTATAGTATTTTAGGATTATCCACCTCTGTTTACGTAGGTAAGATCACCGACTATGTATTAGTAGATAAAAACCTGAACCTGCTGAATCTGATGGGAGTCATCATGCTGCTCATCCTGCTGCTTCGAACATTTATCGGCGCCATGAAAAGTATACTGGCACTGAAAACCGGCCAGCGCATCGACGCCGCCCTGATTTTGGGCTATTACAAACACTTGCTCACGCTGCCGCAGCAATTCTTCGATACAATGCGGGTCGGTGAGATCATTTCGCGCGTGAACGACGCCGTGAAGATCCGCAACTTCATTAATAACGTATCGCTGGATCTGGTGGTAAATATGATGATTCTTGTATTCTCCGTCTGCCTGATGTTTGTCTATTCCTGGAAACTGGCGCTGATCACATTGGTTTCGGCTCCTCTGTTCTACCTGATTTATTGGGCGTTCAACAAACTGAACCGGAAATACCAGCGCAGCATCATGGAGAGCAGCGCCGACCTGGAATCGCAGTTGGTAGAATCGATCAATTCGATTGCCACGATCAAGCGCTTCGGTATAGAAGACTTTGCAAACCTGAAAACAGAAAGCAGATTCGTGCATTTGCTGAAAAACACATACAGGAGTATTCACGGGGCAATCCTGGCACAGGGCGGCATCCAATTTGTTTCTACCGGCATCACGATCGCGATCCTGTGGTTGGGCAGTGTACTGGTAATCGACCAGGAACTGACGCCCGGAACGCTGATGGTGTTCTATTCGCTGGTCGGATATGTCCTTTCGCCCATCGGTTCGCTGATCACATCCAACCAGACCATCCAGGATGCCATGATTGCAGCAGACCGCCTGTTCCAGATCATGGACCTGGAACGTGAACAGGACGACGAGCAAAAAATGACACTGGATTCCGATATGATCGGCAACATCACATTCGAGAATGTAGCCTTCCGGTACGGCTCACGCAAACAGGTATTCGAATCATTGAACCTGACCATCGAAAAAGGTAAGACGACTGCTATTATCGGAGCGAGCGGATCCGGCAAAACAACGCTGGTCTCTCTCTTGCAGCATATCTATCCGATACAATCCGGACAAATCCGGATCGGTGACTACGACATATCCCGAATCAGCAACAGGAGCCTTAGAAGCAGGGTCGGCACCGTGCCGCAACAGATCGAACTGTTTGCCGGGACAATCACGGAAAACATTGCCGTCGGAGACCTGCATCCCGACATGAAACGGATTACAGACCTGATCGGCCGGCTCGGGCTGCAGTCCTTTATCGAACGCTTGCCAAAAGGCTATTCGACCTATATAGGCGAACATGGCACCTCTCTTTCGGGAGGGGAACGGCAACGGATTGCCATCGCACGCGCTTTATATAAAGAACCGGATATCCTGATCTTCGACGAGGCGACGTCCTCACTGGATTCTATTGCCGAGAAATATGTCAAACAGACACTGGACGAACTGGCGAGTAAAGGAAAAACTGTAATCGTCATCGCCCACCGTCTCAGTACGATAAAAGCGGCCGACCGGATTATCGTTCTTGACCACGGTCAGGTAACAGAAACCGGTACACACCGCGAATTGTGCAACTCCGGTGGTATATATAACCAATTATGGAACGAACAGTTCGATATGCTAACATAGACAGGTTTAAACATTTGCGATATTGAAACAATATAAACTTACAGACATCAATATGAAACGAACAATTATCTTTTTCCTTTTGCTGCCATTGCTTGCCGGCAACGTGTCTGCCCAAAAAGAATGGACATTACAACAATGCATCGACTATGCCTTGGAACACAATATCAGCATAAAAAAGCAAAAGAACGAAACCAGGCTATTGAAGATCGAACGACACAACCTGAAAAGCAGCTTCTTGCCTAACCTGCAGGCAGGAGCCACGCAAAAGATGGATTTCGGGCGTTCGCTGAACAAAAATAACACCTATGACGAGACCAATGCGCAAAGCACATCTTTATCCCTGTCATCCGAAATAGTTTTGTTCGACGGTTTAAAACGATTCCATTCCATTACAAAAAACAGGTATGACTTATCGGCACAAATAGCGGAAGCGGAAGTGACCCAAAATAATTTGTCGTTAAACATCACTTCCGCTTATTTTCAAATTCTCCTGGATACGGAAATAGCCGGAATAGCCCGCCAACAGGTGTTATTGACGAAAGAGCAAGTCACAGAAACACAGTTTCTGATCGAGAACGGCAAAGTTCCGCATTCACAATTATATGATGTACAAGCCCAGCTGGCAGATGACGAACTCGCCGTGACGGAAGCACTCAACACACTCAGGCTCTCCAAACTGGAACTTACGCAACTGATGGAATTGGGCGGTACCGATTCTTTCCGGATAGCACCGGTTTATAAAGAAGTTCCGGAAACCATATCCCTTCATCCTGCCGACGTTTATCATTCGGCACAGACTTGTATGCCTCAAATAAAACAGGCACACTACACCGTAAAAAGTTACAGGAAAGCTATTGCGATCGCCCGTTCCGACTATTATCCTTCGCTCTCCTTGGGAGCCGGGATCAGCAGCGGATACTATCATTCGGACCAGGCGGCAAATGCTTCTTTCGGGCGACAACTGCAAAACAATATGCAGAAAAGCATCTATATTACCCTCAGCATTCCTTTGTTCAACCGCTTCTCCACCCGTAATGAGGTCCGGACTGCCAAAATCCGGGTAGACAATGCCCTACTCGCCCTGGAAGAAGAGAAAAAAACACTTTACAAGGAAATAGAAAAAGCCTATACGGACGCAATTTCCGCATACGAAAAGTACACATCCACGACTAAGGCTGTAGAAGCAAACACAGAAGCTCACCGATACGCACAGGAGAAATATGCTGCCGGCAAATCGACCGTCTTCGAATATAACGAAAGCAAGATGAAACTGGCAAATGCACTCTCCGGACAAGCACAGGCGAAATACACCTGCCTGCTGAAAAACAAGATCCTGAACTTTTACGCCTGCCGGGAACTTGCCGGAACGAATTAACCTAATGATAACGTACTGATAACATATCGGCGGGTATCGTCTGCCTACTTTTGTCACAGATAAAAGAAACAAAGTATTAATCTTAAAAAATAAACAACAATGGATGCAATTACAATTACAGCAGCAATGGTTCTTTCTTTATTCGATACTAACATCGGAGGTGGCCAATTTATCTATAACACCGAGTTCAACAACCAGCAAGAAGTTTGCGCAAAAACGGTTTTCAAGAAAAACAGTGACGGTTATTTTCTGAAAGAACTGCGTTACCAATATGCCTACGACTCCCAAAAGCGTTTGTCAACCAAAGAAGTACAGGTATGGGACCCAATTTCGGAAAAATGGGAAAACGCATACCGTCTGGAATACCGATACGATCTGACGGAAACAAGCGTCACCTGCATGAAATGGGATAGCCGTACGAACACATATTCCAACCAGGAAGACAAAATTATTTACTCGCAACTGGACGAGCACGTGCTTAGCGTATGCAACTATACCTGGAATGAGAAAAACAGCGACTGGGCGCTTGTCAGCCGTGTGGCTGCCTACGATCCGACGAACGAGTTGCTCTATACGGACAACCGGAGCAAGTAAATAAACATTCCACACAGGAAGGGGCTGTCTTTTAAAATATTAAACAGATAGCCCCATTTTCATATCTGTATTGGAGAGTATCGGGGTTTGCGAAGCTTGGTAATAAATACATCCAGGCTGCGGGATGCAAAATAATCGTCAAAAGCAGCACATTAAATATAATTACATCCTTGTACAGATAGATATTTATGCTTTTCTTTGTAAAAAAGTCTGTTTATGCGATCCAAAGAAGAATATATAGAGTTGTTGCGAGATTATTTCCAGAATCAGGCAAAAGCTTATGGGGTAGTCCGAATGGCACTTTTCGGTTCTGTAGTCCGTAGTGAACAGACTAATGATAGTGATATAGATGTCGCCTATGAAGGAAAACCCGATATTCTCCTACGTTCTCGAATGAAACAGGAGTTGGAGGTTCTATTTGGCTGCAAAGTCGATATCATTCGCTTGCGTAAACAACTTACGGGGACTGCTTTTTTACAAAATATATCAAAAGACTTGCTTTATGTTTGATATTACTCGCATTCAGACCTTGTTGGATCGAGTAGAAAGTGCGATCCTCTTAATTCAAAGTAAAGCTCAACAGATCTCAACTCCAGATGATTTTTTATTGGATCAAGAAGGAACTTTTCTTTTAAGTGGAATTTGTATGCAGTTAATCTTTATTGGAGAAAGTATTAAAACGATAGATAATAAAACATTACATGGTTATTTAACAAACTATCCTGATATTCCGTGGAATCAAATAATGGGACTGCGTGATATCATAGCTCATGAATATCACCGGATTGATGAAGAAGAAATATTCAATATAATAAATACAGATTTGATATCCCTCTTGTCTACAGTTCGACAAATGAAAAAAGAATTGCCGAATTACCTATAATGCATGTTTATTCTTTAACCTGAGCATCGAAAAAAGTAATACAATCTGAGCAAGTAAACGGCAATCCGGGATTTGCATATCTCAATCCTTTTTCCTATATTTGACAAAAAGGAGGTAATGATATGGCAAATCCCAGGTTACCCGATATATCCGAGCAGGAACAGATTCTTCTGTACGAGAAGTTGAATACTTACAATCAGGGAAAAGCTTCTTACAAAGAGGCGGGATGCTATCTTGTTGTTCTTCCGACCGAGGGGCATCCTAACTACAGCCTTTGGTTTTACACGCCTCTACTCGACAGGCGTTCCTTCCTGTACATCGAAGACCTGAAACCCGGCATCGTCGCATCGCTCCGGCTCGTGACGTCGGAACTGTGGTATTCCAACCGGTGCATCCTGATCACCAACTATAATGAAAAGAGGATGTCCACGCATGGCGACGACTTGGTTCCGTTCGGCAAATACCGCGGACATTTCCTGTATGAAGTCTCGAAGATCGATCCGGGATATATCAACTGGATCGCCTGCAAGTTCACGGCGCGCATCCCGAAACAGGAGCGGTTCGTCAAGATGGCACAAGCCTATAATATGGTACAGCTCGACAAGATGCTGAAAAAGAAACAGCAGACGCGTCCGCCAAGCCAGTATTTAGGAAAGCCGGGCGACAAGTTGACCGGCCTGACCCTGAAAGTGACCAAAGTCAGGTTAGAAGACGACCCGTATAAGACCAGTGTCGACGGCACAATCCCGCTCTTTTACGTCCGCCAGCGCCTCACGACAATCGACCGGGACGGGAATCTGGTCTGTCTCACGCTCCCGTCCAAGCATCCGAGCCGCGTGTCCGGACAGTTGCCTTCATTAGAACATGCCTACGAACCGGGAGAATTTCTCCGTATCGCCTCGGCCCGGATAGCGGCGACTTACGAGAGTTATGGCGTCAGGTACACACGCCTGAATTATGTCAAGTTCAACAAATAATGTCTATCTTTGTCCCCCGACAAAAGGACAAAAAGATGAAAATAGTTGCCGACAATACCGTTCCCTATCTGAAAGGGGTCGCAGAGCCTATCGCTGATGTAACATACCTCACATCCAACGAATTTACACCGGACCGGATTCACGATGCAGACGCACTGATCGTACGCAGTATCGACAAATGCACCCGCGAACTGCTCGAAGGAAGCCGCGTCAGGCTGATCACCAGCGCCACGATAGGCTTCGACCATATCGACACCCGCTATTGCGACGAAGCAGGCATCACGTGGAAGAACTCGCCGGGATGCAACGCTGTTTCAGTTGCCCAGTATGTGCTCGCCGGATTGATTACGACAGCACTTCGCAAAGGGGAAACACTTCAGGGAAAGATAATCGGGATCGTCGGTGTCGGCCATGTCGGGAAAGAGGTGGAGAAACTGTGCACGGCCTACGGAATGAAGGTGCTCCGCAACGACCCGCCGCGCGCAGAGGCGGAAGGGGAAAACGGCTTCGTCTCGTTAGATACCATTGCCGCACAGGCTGATATCATCACGTTCCATACGCCTCTGACCAAAGAGGACCGCTTTGCCACCCGCCACCTGGCGGACGCTGCATTCTTCGGGAAGCTCCGGCGCAAACCCTGGTTTATCAATGCCTCACGCGGGGCAGTCCACGACACGCAAGCCCTCTTGCAGGCCCGGAAGGAAGGAAAGGTCGGCGAACTGATCATCGACTGTTGGGAAAACGAACCCCGCATCGACCGCGAACTGCTGGCGACGGCAGCGATAGCCACTCCGCACATAGCCGGGTTCTCCGCTGACGGAAAAGCGAACGGGACGCGTATGTGCCTCGAAAACATCGAAGCCTTCTTCGGCGTGAAAGTGGAAAAGATAGGTGAAGTCGTGCCGCCCGCGCCCGCAAACCCCATAATCGACCTAAATGCATTCACCGGAAACCGGATCGAGCAGGCAATCCTTGCCACTTTCGACCCGCTCGCCGTAGACAAGGCTTTGCGCAAAGAACCGGACAAGTTCGAATGGTTCCGGGCGAATTACTGCCATCCGAGGGAATACCGGGCATACACAATCGCACACGCGACGCCGGACGAAGCCGCACTGCTTCGGATTTTAGGATTCAGGATTCAATAATAACGCGTAACAAGACGTAATATAATGGCACAAGACAAACTCGTTTCACCCAGCTTCTGCTACATTCTGGCAGCCAACTTCCTGCTGTTCTTTGCATTCTATCTGATATTGCCGATCCTCCCGTTTTACCTGCAAGATCAGTTCAACGCGGACAGGTCGATGATCGGGTTTATCCTCTCGTGCTACACCATTGCCGCGCTGTGTATCCGCCCGTTCTCCGGCTATCTGTTAGACACGTTTGCCCGGCGGCCGCTGTATCTGATCGCCTACGCCGTCTTCATGGTTATTTTTGCCGGTTATATGATTGCCAGCCTGTTGAGCCTGTTTATCATATTCCGCATCCTGCACGGCTTCGCCTTCGGGATGGTGACAGTGTCGGGCAATACGATCGTGATCGACATCCTGCCCTCCTCGCGCCGCGGCGAAGGGATCGGTTATTACGGGCTGGCAAACAACATCGCCATGAGTTTCGGGCCGATGACCGGACTTTTCATGCACACCAGTTTCTCGTACGAAACGATTTTTGCCTGCTCGCTCGTCTCCTGTTTCCTCGGATTCATCATGGCCTATTTGGTTAAAACGCCTCTGAAGCAAACGATCAAGAAGGAGCCGATCTCCTTAGACCGCTTCTTCTTAGTGAAAGGGACTTGGGCGGGAATCTCCCTGCTGTTGCTCTCCATTCCATACGGCATGACAACCACATACGTCGCCATGTATGCCGATGAAATCGGGATTTCTGTCAATTCGGGACTCTATTTTACCTTTATGGCAATCGGTCTGGCTGTCTCCCGGCTGTTCTCCGGACGGCAGGTGGACAAAGGAAGGATCACGTTAGTTATTTCATTAGGGATGTATCTGGCAGCGGCGAGCTTCTTCGGGTTGGCGGCGTTGGAAAGATTGATGCGGTGGAATCCGGACTTTACCTCTTATCTGTATATCGGGATCGCGCTCTCACAAGGGGTTGCTTTCGGGACTATGTTCCCGGCTTTCAACACGCTGTTTGTGAACCTGGCGCCCAACAGCCAGCGCGGGACGGCGACCTCGACTTACCTGACCAGCTGGGATGTCGGCATCGGGATCGGACTGATGGCGGGCGGAAGCATTGCGCAAGCCTTCGGGGGGTTCAACCATGCTTACCTGTTCGGAGCATGCCTGACAATCCTGTCCACGCTATTCTTCCTGTTCAAGGCGGGTCCGCATTTCAACCGGAATAAATTAAGATAAGTTCTATTGTAATCTCTTACCCATCCGGCAATAGACACCGACAGGAATCAGGCGCATCATGTAAGCCGCCCATTTCCAACGCCCGGAGATATAGGCGATTTTCTTCTTTTTACAGATTGCTTTATAGATATCGGCGGCAGCCTCATCGGGAGTCGACAGCCAGAAATGAATCGGATAGGTTTGTCCGAGTGCCGTATCGACAAATCCCGGACGGATATCGGTAACGGTGATCGGCAACCCGTTCACCTTCTGTCGCAGCCCTTCCGCATAATTGGAAATAAAGGCTTTCGAAGCATTATAAGCCGGGGCGATCTTACTTCCCCGGATACTGGCGACGGAAGACATCAGGACCAGATGCCCCGCTTTCCTGTTAATAAAATAGTGGGTTCCATACACGGCAAGGTTAGTCATGCCCAGGACATTCGTTTCGATTGTCCTCCGCTCGATGACGAAATCCAGTTCCCGGTCCAGATCGCCTATGCCTGAATTGATCATCAGCAAATCCAGGTCACCTAAGCGTGCTATCAGCTCCTTTAGCTGTTCGACAGACTGTTCCAACTGCATCACATCCATCTGCATGGCGACGAAACTGTCGGGTGCAGCCTGTTCCATCTCTTGCAGCAGTTCGATTCTGCGGCCCGTGATCCCGACCCGGTAGCCGTGGGCCACCAAGCATTCGGCCACACTGCGTCCGATGCCGGATGTCGCCCCGATTACGATTGCATTCTTACTCATGGCCAAAGCGTTCTATATAGTCGCACATATTCTCTATGCCCCGCTCGCTCCGGATTTGTTCGCCTAAAGCGGCGGCATTTTTCTTATAGTCCGGATTGGAGACCAAATCACATATCTTGCGGTCCAGTTCCTTTTCTGATACTTTGGCTATCTTGACCCGTTCCGGACCGAGGCCGAGCTGAAGGGTGCGATAAGCCCAGTAATGCTGGTCGACAATCAGCGGAGTGACTAATTGCGGACGGCCTGCACGCGCAACACTGTGTGTCGTTCCGCAACCGCCATGATGGATCACGCCGTCACAATGAGGGAAAATCAGATAGTGAGGCACAGGATGCTGCATCAGGTAAAGATGCTCGTCCGTCTGCATCGAAGCCCCGGTCTTCGCCCAGCCCGAACCGACGATCAGCCGGAAATCATGCCGCTTGCAGACCTTTAGCAACATCTCGCAGAAACGATTCCGGTCTTTCGCGCTGCAACTGCCCAAGGTGAAAAACAGGACAGGCGTATCTTTCGCTTTCACAAAAGACATCATTTCCTGATAGGCCGCCTCGTCATATTCAAACGTATCGTTGAAGCAGTATCCGCCGACCTTCCAGCGGAACCGTTTGCTCCATTCCGGATCCGACTGGCCGAGGTACTGACTGTATATCATATAATTGTCCGCCGCCAACGCCGCGTTATGCCCGAAGTTCCGGATCGGAGGAAGCCCGTATTTCTCGCGGTTCAGGTTCACCGTGTCCCGCGCGGTAAAGTTCGACATCCGGTTCATCAGGAACCACAACAGACGCGGCTGGAAAATCGGATGCGGCTTAGGAAAAGGAAAGACGGCGGGCGGAATCTTATTGCCCGGCAGGAACGGCCCGTATGCCGTACGGATAAGCGGTTTATGGCAGTATTCAGCCACGCTGGTCGCCGAAAATTCGGAGTTTGTCGCCACCATTATATCGTGTTCCTGCAACAGGGGGATCAGCTGCTCGAACTGGGCGCCGATCGTATCGCGGGTCCACTTCAAGACGGTCTTCACACTCTGCGACTGCTGTTCGACACCGGCCATCATTCCGGTTATGTCGTCAAACGGATGCAAGACATAGTTCAGACCATATCCCTTGATTATATTCTCGAAAAGGCGGGGCAGGTTAACTGTCACTTCATGACCCCGGTTCACCAATTCACGGGCAACACCTAAATAGGGAAGCACATCACCTTGCGACCCCCTTGTAACCAGTAGTATTTTCATCACGCTGTTCTTTTTTAGCTCCTGCCTTCCGTTTAAACAGCCAACGGACTAAAAAGGCGAGGAAGCCTAATAACATACTCATTAACATAATGGACAAAGAACGTATTTATCTCATTACCAATCAACATCCATCTTTACGATTCGTCATTCAGATTTTAATATTTGCCGATACCGTCCTTTTAGCTGTTCCGGTATTCTAACGGAGACATGCCGACATAGCGGCGGAAATATTTGTCGAAGAACGCCACATTGCTGTAACCTAATCCGATCGATATTTCCTTGATCGGCTGGTTGGTGGATTTCAGCTGGGCTTTGGCATCCAGGATCACGACACTGGCGATGATGTCCAAAGCCGTCATCCCGGTTGTCTTCTTGATCACGGAACAGAAATGAGGCAGTGTGATCCGCAGCTTACTGGCGTAAAAAGAGGCGCTGCGTTCCTTCGTATAATATTGCCAGACAAGTTGCACGAATTCGCGGGCAATCTCCTTGTCGCGGCTCAATACCGGTTCGCGCCAAGTACTGATCTTCTTGTACATATTGATGATTCCCTGGAAGATAAGATCAAGGATCGGCTTCAGGCTATCGGCAAACAAGATCGAATCCGGATCATTGTCGGCACGCACTAACAGGGCGAAAAAGTCTTTATAGATGGCCGCCGCATTCTCAGACAGCGGCACCGCCGGGTTCTCGATAATCGTCACAATCAGATTGGAGATCGTCCGGATAAAATTGATTCCCTCCAGAAAGCGGGAGGAAAAGGCGACGAAACAAACCCGGGCATCGTCCGACACCTCGTGGATCTGGATAAAAGTATTCGGAAGCAATGTGACAAAATCATTGGCACGGACTGTATATTCGCTCAGGTTAATCGTCAGCCGGATCGTCCCCTGCGTACAAAAAGCAAACACCCCGGCTTTTATCTTACAAGGGAAAAGCCCGTACATATTCAGGATATCACCCGTGATACCATCACCCACAATATAATCCTTCGGAATGTCAAATTTAGGCAAGTCAACGTCTATCTTCATATCACATCTTTTTGTCGTACCAAAAGTAACAAAATATGCTTACTTCACCCAATATTCTTAAAAATAGAATATACATTCCCAAATATGGAGATTGTTTGGTTCGAACATAAGCCTGTTCTTTGTACCATCCTATAATTCGATAAAAAGAATACTCTATGAACAGAAAATTATCACTACGTTTTATTTGTACCATAGCGATGGCTATCCTGTTGATATCCTGCGATGATGACGACAATGACAAAAGCCTCTCCCCGGCAGGCCTGAGCGGGATTTATTCCAATAAGCTAAGTGCTCCGGCAAACGGAGATTCCCTTGTTTTAAGCTACAACGGGAATATTTTCATCGGGAAAGACGTCGAATTCAAGACGGGAGACGGAAAAACAGCGGATCTCATTCTTAAATATGTACTACCGCACGACGGAGAGACGAAACTCGAAAACGTACCTCTTTCACCCGCCGCAGACGGCTATACATTCAGCGGAAGCGCAACCGCCGCAACCGGCACCGCCTTTCATTATCAGGGAAGCGTACAGAAAAGAAAGATGACACTCGAACTGTCGGACATCACCATTCCCGCCAACCAGCTGACGGCAAACGGGACCTGGTATATTGCCCATAACAATGCCTCCTATTATAATGTGGACAACGGCGGTATGCAAACAATGCTCGGAATGCTCTACAATATGATCGGCGGACAACTCGTCGGCAACCTGATCAGTTCCGTCCTCGACGATATCACCTTCCGCCCGGACGGCAACATCATCGCTAACTACGCGCCCCTGCCCGACTCCGTCGCGATAGGAGACCTGATCGGCACTTATGTCAAGCATCCCGCAAGCGACTGGACCGCCTCGCCTGCCAATTTAGTGACCTGCTACGCGGAAAACAATTCCCTCTATGTCACCCTGCAAATCGACATGATCATCCGCCAGGTGATGATGAACAAACAGACGAAAGCCGACTCCGACCAGAGCGCAATGGAAAACGCCATCATGGCGGCTTACCAAAAGATCATCGGCTGGTCGACAACCGGTATCAAAATGGAGATTCGCCCGAGCACCAACCCGGCACAAGGCGACATCATCCTGCTACTCGACAAATCGGAACTGCAAGAGCTGCTCACCCTGCTGCCCATTGTCAAAATGCTTATCCCTGCCGAGACGCTGGATGCGCCTGTCATGGATCTGATCGGCGACATGATACCGCCCCAGTTTGCCGGTCTTGCCGGCCTGCTCCTGCAGGGCAAAACAACCGGCGCGATACTGGACCAGCTGATCCAGGAACTGAACACGATTCCTATCGAAATCGGCATTTACTTATATAAGGACAAACCTAATTATTAAAAAAGCAATTCATCATGAGAAAGCTATATAGCCTGATTTTTTCATTGCTGCTCTTCACTGGGGCGGCCTTCGGACAGACATTGAAAGGACATGTCTATGACGCCGACAACAACGAACCGCTGGCCGGCGTCAACATCACATATAAGAAGATTAACGGAGACACGAACGGCACGATCTCGGACCCCGACGGCGCCTATGAGATCTCGCTTCCGGAAGGCGGCGTGGACCTGCTGTTCAGTTATATCGGATACGAAAACGAACTGGTGCCGTTAGTGCTCAACCGCGGCGACGTGAAAGTAAAGGACATTCGCATGCACATCCAGGCGAACCTGTTAGGCGACGTGGTTGTCAGCGCCGGACGTTTCGAACAGAAACTGAGCGACGTGACCGTCTCCATGGACCTCCTGAAAGCGGGCGACATCGCCCGGCAGGCGCCGACCGACCTGAGCTCGACACTCAACACGATGCCGGGCGTGGACATCAACGACCGGCAGCCCTCCATCCGCGGCGGTAACGGCTGGACCTACGGCGTCGGCTCGCGAAGCCTCGTCCTGATAGACGGGATGAATGCCCTGATGCCGGGAAGCGGCGTGATCAACTGGAACATCGTCCCGCTGGAAAACATCGAGCAGGTGGAAGTGATGAAAGGCGCTTCCTCCGTCTTGTACGGTTCGTCGGCACTAAACGGCGTGATCAACATCCGGACCAAACGGCCCAATCTGACACCGACCACCAGCCTCCGCGCCTACGTCGGCGTGTATGGCGACCCGGCGAATGAAGACTACCAGTGGAGCGACAAAGCTTTCTGGCGGGACGGGAAATACGACGTCGAGCCGTTCCTGCGCAAAAGCGTACTTTCCGGCATCCGCAACCCGCTGTATGAAGGGTTCGACGTGTCGCACGCACGGCGCATCGGCGATTTCGACGTCTCGGCAGGCTTGAACCTGTTCACCGACGAAGGATTCCGCGAACAGGGCTATAACAAACGCTTCCGTGTAGGCGGTAACCTGACGTACCACCAGCCGATGCCGGACGGCAAACTGCTGAACTACGGTTTCAACACCAACTATATGGCCGACAACTATGCCGACTTCTTCCTCTGGCGTTCGCCGAAAGAGGCTTACCAGCCTTCCGCCATCGCCAATATGGGACGCGAAGCAAACACCTTCTATCTCGACCCGTTCTTCAACTTTACGAACCCCAACAACAACACCTCCCATAAGATCAAAGCCCGCTTCTACTACCGGGGCGACAATATCGGGCAGGGAACCAGCAACCAGAAGTCCATCCTCGACATCCTCGGCAATATGGGCACCGATGTCAACTCGATCACCGGCCTGGTGCAGAACATCCAGAACGGCGACTACAGCACCTTCTTCCCGGTCATCCAGCCGATCCTGCAAGGAGACTTGGGCGGGATCGTCAACGGGGCGACCAATATCCTGAACGGCATTTTCCCGACCGCGACGACCGGCGACTATTGCGACCTGTTAGCATGGGTGATGAAGAACGGCCTTCCCACGAACCAGTCGGATCTGATCCCCTGGCTCTCGGGCGCGCTCGGAAACAAAACAGACAAACAGACCGATATCGATAAGAACTATACCTATTATGTCGACTACCAGTTCAACAAGAAATGGGACAGCGGCATACAACTGACGGCAGGCGCCACCTACGAGCACATGAAAAGCGTCTCCAACATGACCGGCACGCACGACAGCGACAACGCCGCCCTGTTCGTCCAGTACGACCAGCGCTTCTTCGACCGCCTGGGCGTTTCGGCCGGTATGCGTGCGGAATATTACCGTGTGGACGACTACCTGCGCGAAGCCGACACGAAGCTCTTCGGCACCCACATCCCGGTCAAGCCGATCTTCCGCGCCGGGTTGAACTACCAGCTTGCCGACTACAGCTTTATCCGCGCCAGCTTCGGACAAGGCTACCGCTATCCTTCGCTGACAGAGAAATACGCCCGTAAAGACATCGGCGGCGTCGGCGTCTACCCGAACAACCAGGTAAAAGCGGAAAAAGGGGTTAACGCCGAGTTAGGATTCAAGCAGGGTTATAAGTTCGGCAACCTGATGGGTTTCTTCGACGTGGCGGGATTCTACACCCAGTACACCGACATGATCGAATTCCGTTTCGGCATCTTCAACAACTCGACCTTCGAATATGTCAACGGCACGCGTGACTTCCTCAACATGGTTTCCCAAGGCCAGATGCCGGGATTCGGTGCCCAGTTCTACAACGTCTCGAAAGCCCGTATCTACGGAGCGGAGATCAGCACGAACGGCGTCTACACGTTCAACCCGAACACCACGCTGACCTACAACTTAGGATATGTCTTTATCGAACCGGAAGACGTCGACTACAAGCGCAAGAACGCAGAAGAAGCGCTCCTCGACGACCCGATGCGCATGAAAGAGAAATCCAACACGTCCAAATACCTGAAGTACCGCCAGAAACACACCGTAAAAGCGGTCCTCGACTTCCAGTGGAAGCGCCTGAGCTTAGGCACCAACATCGCCTGGAAGAGCAAGACGCTGGCCGTCGACTACCTGATGGTGGACGAACGCGAAAAATCGCAGCCGGAACTGATGGATTACATACGCTACGTCTTGTATGGCAACTCGGGCGGAGAAACGCTCACCTCCTATTGGATGGATCACAACACGCCTTACTGCGTGGTTGACCTCCGTGCCGGCGTGAAGATCACAAAAGAGACCTCCGTCCAGTTCATGGTCAACAACCTGTTCAACAAAGAATACACCACCCGCCCGATGCTGGTCTCACCTCCCCGGACGTTCGTGATGCAGTTGAATGTGAACTTCTAAACGAAAGAATAAGCGGCAAAAAGATCAGGTTGATTTCTTTGCCGCTTATTGTTTTTTTTAAACAGTGATTATCAGGATAACTATATGATTTTTTGTTTCAAAACCGAGGCAAGTTGTATCAATGATCATTTAAAAATCGGAACAAAGATCGACACCTGCAAGTCTCTTGTATCTGTATTGCCAACTACAGGATTCCAGTAAAGCCGCTTGAATCCGTTCTTATAAGACAGATCGACTTGAAACCAGTTGAAATCATAGCCTACTTTTACAACAAGAGGAATATCAAATTTATCATCTGTCATATTATTTTCGCTTGTCGTATTGAAATAGATCGTCGGTTCTACCCCGATTCCGGCTTTTAGTCCTTTCCATAACTTATAGCCCACGACAGCATTCAGCGATAATCCGTTAAATAATTTTGTTTTATCGTAAATAGCTCCGCCAGGTTGCTGTTTGCCGTAATCTATATTAGGGTCCATTCCTTGTTCCTGGTAAGCGATATTCACTCTTCTCGCTTGATACAACAAGGCTGCATCAATCAAAAAATGATTTTTAAATTCATATTGGAACTGATATCCAGCATTAAAACTGAAACGGTGATCCCAATTCAAATCTCTTTCTCCTGATAATAAAGGTGAATTAATTTTCGACTTGTGCATCCAGCTATCACCTCCACCAACTACAATACCCGATTTAAGCTGTGCATTGGATACTAAAGGAAGCAACAGCAGGCACGTAAATACAAATAGATAAATTGTTCTTCTCATGGCGATATTGTTTAGAATCGTAAAGCTATGAATTTACTGGCTCCCATCCAAACGAATAGCTATAAATTTGTCATTATCAGCGTCATTTTCTTTTGACCTTTAAACACTGTCCATCCCTTCTTCCACACAAACCATTCGCCTCCGTTTTCATGCCTGTGTATTTCCACCGAGGGGAAGGGGCTTATTGTATAAAACGCATTTTTTAGACTCAAAAGATATCCGAAACCAAACAAATGTTAATCTGCTTTTTCGGCCTCAAAAAGGGACTTTTCCGCTTTTTTTGAGCGTTTCCATCAATTACGACCGTCCTCTTTGCCATTA